>Ga0123341_1006205_pt1 | contig 10783 bp, 7 predicted proteins | sample Turbeapinknodule_FD_89959 | JGI IMG/M metagenome (GOLD analysis project Ga0123341, IMG submission 89959) | Root nodule microbial communities of legume samples collected from Mexico - Turtle bean Mexico pink nodule | ecosystem: Host-associated > Plants > Roots > Nodule | place: Mexico: Nepantla...
AATACTTGTTTTGTAATTTTTTATTTAGTTTCTTATTTACATTTAAATTTATTTATATATGTATATATATTTAGTTATATAAATTATATTTTTATACAAAATAGTGAAAAAAATGCGCCAAATAAATCAACAAAACTTGAAACGGGATGGAAGAATTTTTTAATGTTAAATGACTCTTAGGGTAACTTTTGACAAATGGCAGCACCTGAAAAAAAGTTCAAAATAAATCAAAATTCATACAATGCAAAATTGACAACAAATAGGAATCTCAATGCATTTTGGGTGTAACAAGTGGCACTCTCTACTGTTTACACACGTCCCATCTATCATTTTGAATTCCTTCACTGCGTTTCCTGTTTTTTATTATTTGTTACCTTTCTCTCTCTTTCTTTTCTTCTAACGCACCTTTTGTTTTGCTTTATCTCTCTTTGCCCTCTTTCTCTCATTTTGTTCTTTCTCATTTCATTTTGCCTTTCTATTTTCTATCACAGCCCACTCACAAGGAAACTTTTAGCCATGTGGACCACTTAAAAAATGCCATGTAACGCTTTTTAAAGGTCTCATTTATCTTTCTCACTCCGCTTTACCCTCTCTCTCAAACCCTCATACCTTTCTCTCTCAAACCCTAATTCCCTCTAAAACGCTCACACTTTTCTCCTCTCTATACTGCAAAACAAAACCCTACTTTTAATGTTTTTCACAATTTTGGTAACTGTGGATATGGCGTAATGGAAAGCTCTTTTTTTCCAATAAAAGATTTGTAGAAATGACGCTTGCTTTTGAAATTTGAAACGGCAATGGTTGTCACTATATATACGATGTTGTATTGAGCATTTTTTTATTTGATTTCAGTTTTCTTCTTTTCATTCTCCATGGACAAGGTAATCTTTTTATACTGTTTAGTTTGGGTTTGGAATTTCTGATGTTTTTATGTTATCACTTTGTATTCCAGTTTTATCATTTCGTTGTTCATCAATTTTTTTGATCCATTTGTTCATATAATTTTTGTTCTGTTTTTGGCCACGGTTTCTTAACGCTGTTTATGCTCTTTTGCTTTCTGATATTCTAATGATCATCAATTTTGTTGAGCCATTTGTTCATATAATTTTTGTTCTGATTTTGGCCATGGTTTCTTAAAGTTGTTGTTGCTCTTTTGCTTTCTGATATTCTAATGTTCATCATTTTTTGAGCCATTTGTTCATATAATCTTTGTTTTGTTTCTAGACATGGTTTCTTAAAGTTGTTTTTTCACTTTTTTCTTTTTATCTTCTAATGCTCACCAAATTTTTTTAGCCATTTGTTCATATAATTTTTGTTTTATTCTTGGCTATAATTTCTTAATGCTGTTTTTGCTCTTTTACATTTTTATCAATTCGTGTTCCAGTTTTGTAAGGCATATGTTCATGAAATTTCTATTTATTTCTTTCTTGGGTTTGTTAATGACTTCAAGAAAACCATATTTCCATTTTCAATGGAAATGGTCATACAAGATAACGAGGTCATCTATTCTATCATTTTTTTTCTTATTATTTTCAATCAAATTTTAACGTAACTTCTTCTAATCATGCTTTATTTTTTCTAATTCTTTTTTAGGGTCATACAATTCATGTTTCTATTAGGAGAACACTAATTTATAAATTTCAAAATGATATTGTTGAGGATAAGGTTTATTCGTTCCAATTTTTTAGTGTTTCCACTAATTTAGGATCGTGTAGAACAACCCGTCACCATTACAAAATAAATTTCCAATTTGGAACTAAGGTAACCTTTTAAGGTAATGATATGGTCTCAATTGGAACACCTCAGTACACTCCAATGTTTGTCTTAAGAACCCCTAGTTTTGATAGAGATTACTTAGTCGATAAGTTTAGTTATTATGATTTGAGTTCACTTTATTTGTTTCCATTAATCATTCTTTTGTTATAGATGTTATTGGAATATTGACCGGTGTAGGCACTAAAACAGAGCCTAATAGAAAAAGTTCATCAACTAAGTTAAATGTCATATCCATTGAAGTTGATGAGTAAGCTAATATTTGGTAGTACAACCAATACAAAATGTGTGTTTTTACAATTTTAACTTTAATTTACAACAACTTCCAAATAGAGTGTACATTATTTGGGAACTATGTTGATGACCTGAATTCATTAGAGACTTGCAGAATGTAGTTATCAGTGTTCAATTTGCTAAAGTAAAGATTTTGCAGGGTATGTGAAGTGATGAAACTTTAACTTTTGTTCTTTATTATTGTATTTAGATGAGTTTTATTATAACGTAATGTGTTTTATTTCACTGTAGACAAGGTTTGTCTCCAAAACTGTATAGACTGTATGAAAATAATATACAACTTACAGTCTAAAGAGGAAACCGAACTTAAGAAAATGTTAGTTTAATACATACTTTTTCATTCTATACTTCAAAGTTATGACAAAGTCTAACCACAAATTTAACATATGTAGGATGATTGAGACTACAAATTCTCTTACACAGGGTCTAAGTCAGTTGTATGATTATGGAAAACAGAATTTGGAGGATGAATTCATCTTCTTGATTCCAAAAAAATACTATTCAATGACTAAAGGATTGAAAGGAGGTATTATTATTATTATTATTTTTTTTAACAATGTATTCAAATGGATTATGTATACTTTAATTTCATAAGTTATTTATTTTGTTTTAGGAGAGCACTTTCATTGTCTTAGCTACTATAAAACATATTGTAACTGTTTTTTCCCTTAAGTCTTATATTAATAACATTTATTATATTATATTTGTTAACCTTTTTGGTTTTTTTATATTTTAGGTATAAGCGGAAGGTGAAAGTTATTGATGATACCGATTCCACCACTTTTGTTGTTTTTGACAAGGATGCAACTACACTAATCAATAAATCTTGCGCTGAATTATTTGAATCTCATGACAAGGTAAATTTTTCCAACCTTGCATATGTCTATTAATGCATATAAGAAAATGTTAGTATATAAATTTATATATACCTCTGCACTATCAAAGATGTTGAACTTGATGATTCCTCTACACCACTTGCTGAAGTATTCTTTATTTAAATCATTAATTTACAAAATTTATTCTTAATATTAAAAATTTCGTCTATAAATTTGTGTACTTAATATTGCAGGATTTGTTTAATAAATTTTCAAATGTGGTTGCTGAATTGAAATCTCAAACTGTTGACTTAGGGAGTGATATTCTCTTAAGTACTAAAGTGGTAACTCCCGTGCTTAAAACTGATTTTGTTTCCCTTTCTCACACACCGGATGATGATATCCCATTGAGGATCTTAAAGAAAAATATAAAGATTGTAAAGGGAGTACTATAATTTCATATTGAAGTCTTAATGGTTTGTAATTTTAATGATCAATTTTCATGTATTCCTGTTACTTCTTGGACAGTTTTTGTTTCTATTTAGTACTTTGTAGAGATTGTTTAATTTATATTAAGAACATATTATGATGTATTAGTACAAGTACTTTTCAAAGTTTGTTTATGCAATATTGTTGGTTCTGAACATAATGTTTCAGGTACATAATTACCTTATACTTAATCTTGCGTCATAATAATTTTTTCAAGTTAAATATTTTTGCCTTTTTTTTAAACACTTTAAGGTCAATATTTTGTATATCTGATATAATGACTAATTTTTCTGAATATGTTAGGTAAGATTGTTTGTTTCATGAAAGACCATAATGTTACAGGTATTAAATTACCTTATAATTATTTGTCACTTTACATATATTAAAGTTGTATAACTGATCATTTGTCTCATTTTTTGAAGGTCATTTAAATAATATTTTTGTTTCTTAAGACCAATTGTTACAGGTTTGTAAAACTATTTCTTAACATGTACAAGTTTGTTATTCATTTTCAATTTCCAATATATGTTGGTGTAATCATGTCATTTTTTTATCCAACTTTACTTAATTCTTTTGTGTTATGCTCATCACTTTTATGTGCATGTCAAATGTTTTTCTTTTTTACTTATAGTGATTTATTTTCTTATTTTTCTTACACTTTTACTTTTTAAGTTAATTACGGTTGACTTATTTAAATGATTGACAATTTGAATATAATATTGTTACGACAAAAATATCCCCACTACAACATCAACTTCTTCATATCTCATGTCTAATTATTATTTTTTCAAGCTCATCATTTTTATTTACATGTTAAATGTTCTTGCCGGTTGACTCTGATGACTGGTTTGGGCTCCGCCTATCTCCTTTGGGATCTACACTTCTCTTGGTTGTTGAATGCTATACCTGTAGAGACAAAAGGGTGTCCTTACAACCCATTACACTCCGACGCTCAAGTCAGTAAGGGCTTATCGAAGAATAAGAAACATCTAGTTTCAGTATTCAAAAAGTGTATTCAGAATTGTGTACCTTCACCTGGGACCTTAGACCCCTTTTATAGAGTATTGCTAGGTTACCACTGTAACCACCTTTTCTCCTGAGAATCCTATCTCTAGTCATAATATATTCAATAAAAAGAATTCTGTTATAGTGTGCATAATCTTAACAGCACAACTGTGTAGAATACTATATCCTTAGAGTGCAACAAACCCTAACAGAATAACCACCTAGGCATCAACCAAGGCAACCACTCTTAAGATCCAAGCCGTTTTCAAGTATATTTGATTTTAGGGTGTAAACTGCAAGTAATCACAGGTGCACGTTCCTATCTTTAAGACTATATCATGCAATAAACAATTAATTGCAACCCTCCGCACCAAGCATGTGTAACGTTCCATAAATCCTAACGCACTTGGGCTTGGGCTTACACATAAGGCTTATCCTATGCTGGATCTGAACGCGCTAAATGCACCCCTAGATCCCTTAACACCTTTCGATGGCCAGCCAAGCCTTATACATGAGGAATTGTATCGGATGCATGAATACGAGTTATTATGCAAGTGCCTGATTCCAAGCACGTGGCCACCATTCTGGCCCACCATACTTACCATAGATCTTGTCACGCTAAGCACACCCTTGGAGCCCAACCATATGACACACAAGTGGATCCCATTTGCCGAGCTGACCTGCTTGAAGTAAATACCGAGGTCTGACCGGCGAGCTCTGAGCGCTAGGAGTTTTGGTCCAGTACATTAAATGTTCTTCTTTATTAGTTATACTGATTTGTTTTCTTATTTTTCTTGCACTTTTAATTTCTAAGTTAATTATGATTGACTTATTTAAATGGTTGATAATTTGAATATCATATTATTACGCCAAAAATATGCCAACTACAACATCAGGTACTTCACATCTCATGTTTAATTATTATTTTTTCATGAATTATGTTTTTATATGTTATATATTATAACTAATTATTATTTTTCATGAATTTTGTTTTTATACATTATATCTCATAATTTGATAGGATGCAGTATAAATTTATTTTTATCAATTTAGTTGTATTGTTTTTATTTTTTTATTTTTTTATTTACATTATTTTTTACAACTTTTTTGCTTATACATGCATTACATACCTAATTGTTGAGTATATATCAATATTATGCTCAACAAAAGAAGACGGAAGCTACATTATTTAATAGATTTATGTATTCCAATTTCTTATGCACATGCAAGTTATATTTATGTTTTGTAATATTGTTTTTCTGGGGACGAAGTCATTATCATTTATTGTTTTTTTTTATGTTATGTTTCTCATTATTAATTTTTATAAAAAATTCTCAAATTCATTATTTGAATAAATGGGTTAAATGGAACAAATACATATAAAACATTGTATTGACAAACATTATGTTTATTGATACATGCGGGCATTAAATACCTGTCAGAGCAATTAAGTCACTACTTTAATATTTTGTACTTTTTGGCATACACTGTGGTCGTTCTCTATTCTTTATACACTGTTTTCAACATATTCATTTATTCTTCCTATGCAGATTTCTTAGATATTTAGTGTAGCAAATAATCATTTCATCCCAACATTAAACAATTTTAATAACTTAAATTTCGAATTCTGAAAAATAATTTTTACATAATTAAAATTTATTTAAATTTAAATTTTAACCTTTTGACTTTAATTCCTTATTATATATTATTATATATAAGAAATTATATTACATAAAGTAGTTAAAACAATATTCTTCTTTGTTCCTCTCTAAATCTTTCTTTCTTACTTGCTTCTTGCTGCTCTCTCTATTATTCACTTTCATGGTAGCCAGATTGTTGATTGAAACTAAATTAATTATATGGGATGGAGCTCCAATGATCAATAGGTTCTATTTTAAAGCTCTGGATAGAACTCAAGGGATGTAGGCTGAAAGTCAAGAAAACACTCATAAACTTTTTGGTAGTGGGAGGAGATTTTAGGCAGATGTTTCGTGTTGTAAAAAATGGATGAAGATATGGCATTATGAAGGAAACATTAAACTACTATGAGTTATGCAAACATTACAAAGTCTTAAAACTTACACAGCATATGAGATTAAGCAATTAGAAATCAATGCAAACTGCAATAGAAATAAAAGAGTTTGTTGATTAGATCCTTTATATTGGGGGGTTTTTGACTATGATGGGGTTTTTTTTTTTTGCTTTTTACCAAAATGGGGTCTGTTTAAAAAAAATTACAAATTTAGGCAAGTCATGCCAATTCAGCACGACTTCATATACACAAATCGTTCCAATTTGACATGACTCTGCCATGTCATACTAAAGTCGTGCCAACTTGGCACGACTTCTGCCCTATCATACCGAAGTCATGCCAACTTGGCACGACTTCTGTCATGTCATACTGAAGTCGTGCTAACTTGGCACGAGTTCTGCCAAGTCATAATTTTTTTTTAAAAATTTTATTGTTTATATATTGGGTAGTAAGTTATGTAATGTTAAAAATTAATTTGATACATAATTTTCTAGGAGATGTTAGTTTTAAGGAACAAAAAATTGGATAATCGTGTAAGGATCATGTTTGAATTAAATGAATAAATACATAGATAAAGAAAATGAATATTCTAAGAGTGTTATGAATGAATAAATACATAGATAAAGAAAATGAGGAAATTAATAATCAAACTTGAATTGAATTTTATTATTAAGCTTGTATGTGCGGACAATTGCTTCTATTGTGACCTTCCGTTCTACAATATGAACATTTTTTGGCTTATTTGGAATTGAATAATCCATTTCGTTACGAATGCGTTGAGTGCTAGGTCTTTCTGATTGATGTCGACGCATGATGGGGTCAGGTAAGAAATTGGTCCCGTGTAAGTAGACCAATAATCCTGATTTCGAACTGGATTAAATTGGACCTCATAAGCCTTTAAAATATTGTGTAGACTGTATACTGGGGCCACAAAATGTCGTTATCTGTAAATGACAAAATGAGCAAACGACAATTACATGTGAACAAGGCAGATGTAAAGCTTGAAATTCCCCACAATCACACCACCATTCATTTAATTTAACTGTGTATGTCATTGGGTAGCGTCGTTGTTCAATAGTCAGCATATCTTCTACGTCAATGACTGAATTTTCTCGGTCATATCTTTGCACATGACACATAGCAGATTGTGCTTCATTCTTTCATAGCAAATTAATTTTTAACATTACATAACTTACTACCCAATATAAACAATAAAATTTAAAAAAAATAAAAAATTATGACGTGGTAGAAGTCGTGTCAAGTTGGCACGACTTCAGTATGACATGGCAGAGTCGTGTCTAATTGGGACGATTTGTGCATATGAAGTCGTGCCGAATTGACATGACTTGCCTAAATTTGTAATTTTTTTTAAACGGACCCCATTTTGGTAAAAAGCAAAAAAAAAAAACCCCATGGTGGTCAAAACCCTTTATATTGGAGATGGAGATATGAACTTAAATGAGTTGCGACAAACAACTATTGAAATACCAGAAGACATTTTAATTCAACATGTTGAACAACCTTTATTGCATTTGGTTGAATTTGTTTATTCAGGCTACACGCAAAATGTTACCTCTGATGATTTTTTTGATAAAGGTGCAATATTGTGTCCTACTATAGAATGTGTGGACCAAGTGAATGAGTTCATTTTATCCTTAATCCACGAAGAAAAAGTTAGTTATTTAAGTTCAGATACAAATTTCTAATCTGATGAACAAGAAAATGCTCAACCTGAGTGGTTTACAATAGAAGTTTTGAATGATATCAAATGCTCGAGAATTCCTAATCATTGTGTGAAATTAAAAGCTGGAGTTCCAATAATGTTTCTAAGGAATATTGATCAAGCTAATTGACTTTGCAATTGAACAAGATGACAAGTAATTTACTTGGGGAAGAATGTTATCGGTGCCAAAGTTATTACTGGGAAAAATAGCGGTGATAAAATATTTATTCCTAGAATCGGGCCTGCCTTTTAAGTTTCAGAGAAGACAATTCCAACATCTTTGTGCTTTGCTATGAAAATAAATAAAAGTCATTGCCAAACGCTTAATAAGTATGGCTTATATGTACTATGGTTATTATTGTTATAAAAAAATAAATATACTTCATAGTTCGTTTCATTTGATTGTCTTCTAAGTGTTTTAAATTATTAATTATTGTTAAATTTTATCTATATTTTTTTAATACACTACACAAAATCATTGAATTTGAGTGGGCCAAAAACATATAAAAACAGGAGAATATCGACGTAAAATAAATATTTTTGTAAACTTAACGTCGCATAAACAATGGATGCTAAAGTCATCAACACAAACACACTTACGTCGCAATTGAAAACCCACGCTATTTTGCGTAGGTTTAACCCATGCAACTATTGTAGGTTAAGCCCACACAAAACCGACAATATAATATAAAATATAATGTGTAATAAATTTAACTTTCGTTGACCAGTACCACAATTATAATTATTGGAGGCTAAAGCTACACATAACCCACAATATAATATAAAATATATAATAAATCTAGCTTTTGTCGAACATCACCACAACAGACATTTTCTTTCAAAATTATAGCTATAAGCTGACGCTTATGTAAATGGATCTCAATTCCAAACTAAAATTGAATTTTCAATTCTCTAGAAATATAACATTTCTATCTCCAAATATAAATTTCTTAGCAAATTCAAATTAAACTTTAATTAAAGTTTGTAAATTTCTAAAGTAAAATTAAATTTGAACAGAAATTAATTAAATAAGAAATCAAATTTAAAAGACTAACACCATCTACCATGGAGGATGGATCGGAGGAAGTTTAAAAACAAAACGAAACAAGTGAAATCGTGAACCCTAAAAAAAAGCCCCAAATTGTGTCTCAGCCTCTCACACCTCCGCTGCTGCAGGTGTATTCTTCATGCGCGCCTGTTGTTCTCCTCGCCGTCAGCGGCGTCGCTTATGTTCAAGATCTTGTTGTTGAAGATATCGTCACTGCAGTTGTCTTCGCACTTGCCGTCGTTCACCCCTGTTGTCATGTTCGTCGTCACCAAATCTCGCTTTTAATTCCAAATCTCGTGCGACAAAGCTTCAAATGGCCAACGGAGCTTGGATCACCACCATCTACCACCACTCACCTTCAACGACACCACTAAGCAACCACATGCATCTTGACGGATCTTCGCCACAGCTTCACCGGGGACGATTTTGAGGGGCTGGTTTTGGGAATTTCTCAGATTAGGGTGTTAAGCCCACGTAGCAAATATATATTTTTTTTTCCTTTTCGTCGACTGCGAGTTCATTGAACGGACGTTAATTTTTTGAAATCTATTTTTGTGGGTTTGACCGACAATCATAGCTTCCATTTTTTGGTCAACGCAAAATTTTGGAAGCTAATTTGTATTTTTCTTGTAGTGATATACCAAATCTATCTATAATACAAATAGAGGGGACTCCTAGGGTAACTTTCTCCATGTGTCAGCACCACAAAATTTTGCACAAAAACTTCAAAATGATTTAATACCAAAAGTAGTAAAACCTCCACCAATCCACACACCACACCTAGACCAACTAAAACGTGCCACCTAGCGCTTTTTAAAACTCACATTTTTCTCTCATTTTCTGCTTTCCTCCTTCTCTCTGAAACCTGATCACTCTCTTTTCTCTCAAACCCTAATCTATCTATATATATAATACAAATAGAGGGGACTCTCAGGGTAACTTTCTCCGCATGTCAGCACCACAAAATTTCGCACAAAAAATTATAAATGATTTAATACGAAAAAGTAAGGATACAATGTTTTCAAAATCATGCATACATGTAAGATTATACATTTTAAGTCCTTGCTTGTTGTCTTTAGGACAATGTGTTTCTCACTTTCTATGTGGTTAACATGCATAATAAGGTAGCTACACTAATACATGATTTTTAAATTTTCATTCTTCATTACTACCTCATATGCAATTTGTGTCTGACAAATACAATATCGTTTATTTTTACAGCTATAAAATGAATTGACATAGTCTCATCAAAATAAAACATCATTCAAAGAGCTCACTTTGTTATGAAGAGTATTCAAATAAAAGGTATATTTAGTTAATAAATTTTATTATTTGCGTATTTAATAAATCTTATTTAATTATTTTTCTAACACTATAGGTCTTCATGAAAATCTGAAATTCAAAGGAGAAAAACTAGCATCATCTTGAATTGATAAATAATTTGGGTCATAATATTTTTATTTTTATCTATTTGATGTGTTCTTATATTATTTACTAATAATTGAAGTAATTTTGATTTATAATTATATTTAGCTCTACCATCATTCTTAATTGATTAAATTTTCAAATATGTTAGAAAACAAATTTAATTTAATATATATAAC
>Ga0123341_1006207_pt1 | contig 10782 bp, 7 predicted proteins | sample Turbeapinknodule_FD_89959 | JGI IMG/M metagenome (GOLD analysis project Ga0123341, IMG submission 89959) | Root nodule microbial communities of legume samples collected from Mexico - Turtle bean Mexico pink nodule | ecosystem: Host-associated > Plants > Roots > Nodule | place: Mexico: Nepantla...
ATATGGGCTAAGCCCATTACATAAATATGAGATATCTAACAATATCTATAATATCTCATAATATCAAATAATATCTAATTATATCTAATAATATCTAATTATATCTAATAATATCTAACACCCATCAACTCGTTCCTCACCAACATCTAACAACATTTCTGACCCTTGACCCAACCTCTCGTCCTAGAGGTACTAACATTTATCCCATGCAAACACATTATAAATCTGGTATTATGAAACCTCATTGCACTCCCTTAATTCTGTGATAACATTAATGCAGTGCATCAATCACACAAGCGGGGTCCTTGATGCATGAATTAGACATGTGCAACTTTATATCTTTTTCTTCACGAAAGGTCCTGGCCTAGCAAATTGGAGTTCTGTATATTCCAGATGTTGACCAGTGGACTAATCTTTTTACCAGGACTGCCTTCTTCTCAATTTCAGTTTCTAAGGTTCAAACTCAATCTAACTGATAATTTATGTAAACAGAAGCTCATCACTTGTACAAACTCAATATAATAAATACAAAGTGTTCCTTTCTCTCTAACTTTTCTCTCAGCATTTCTTGTAATAGTCAGAAAGAAAACCATAACAACAAACACACAGATGCACAGAGCAGAAACTGTAACTATCAAGGGACTTAATATAACAATACTATAGAAAAAAAAATGTGAAGAGTGGGATCTAGAGCATCCACCTTTTGGTTTAGGAACAAGATGTGGACTCCATATATATGCATGTGGAATCTCAGTCTCAGAGCCTTGTGAGCCACTTAAATATGTGACTGGTCGTAGCTTCAACTTTTTCTTCCTAAGATCATTAATCATGTCCCGTATTCCAAGCCAAATTAAAGAGTCAACTATTTGATATGAAAGCTGAAGATAAATATGACCAATGTTTAGATAAACATGAAGCCAAAAATTAGGAGGGATTATAAGATACAGCAATCAACAAAAAATTCACCCTGTAACCAGCCTGTTGCTTTACACGTGACAGAGGATGTGGAAATTCGGTAGTTGGCCTGGGAAGAAATGAGAAAGTACTCACATAAAATGCAAAATTGAATCACCAAGAAAACTAAAAGAAACACAACCAATAGTTGAAGAACTAAAACAACAATAGAAGAGAACAAAATTCTAAAGATTACGAAAACAGGATGAAACTTACGTCCATGGCATTGTGAAAAAAATATGAATTGGAATGTTAAGTGCCTCTGCCACATGGGTATGCCCTAAAGATGTACCAATATTAATAGCATTGTACAAGATATTAATTAAAGAGTAATATTTGCTAATTTAGTTAGACAAGCAGAAACAAAGGATTAAGTAGCAAGAAAGGTGAAAGAAAGACAACATTATCAAAAGGAGTAACCCAAAATTGAGAGCGAATGGAAAATATTATGACAACATACAAAAGCTAGTATTCCTTTCATGTATAGCTTCTCTTGTAATGTCCATGAAGAAATGCATTCTTAATTTCAACAGAGATGAACGGTTGATGGCAGCCATGGCTAGAAATTGCTAGATATTAAAACATACTGCTAAGAAGATATTCTGATACTAACAGTCTATCCTAGGCGGTACAGGAACCAATGCGATATAAGGGGCAATTCGTTACTGGAACCAACAAAGAAAATGAAAAAAAAAAGCATCATGTGGTCCGACAATATATTTAGATTGGAAGTTTGTTTTCTAGCAATTATGAAAAAATGTATTAAGGATTTTTCAGAATTAATATATCATTTGGTTTTTCCTTCCTTGGTTTTCTATAAAACCATAAATTAGGTATCAACAACCCTCTTACTAACTATAAATGTTGTTAGTTGTCTATTCCTGGGACATTGGGAAATTAGCTACTCCTGACAACAGCCCACAAGTGTAATCCTCTGTGTTGCCCCTATTTATCCAAGCATAGACCTTGATACGAGGTTGATGCTTATCAAATGCTAAACCACAACATTTGTCTTTCAAGTTTGGGAAGAAAAAATGAAAAGAAAAAAAAACTATGGTCTGTCCAACTAAGCTTAAGGGAAAGTTCATAAACCTAAGCCAAAGGTTAATAAATAACTAAGTAATACAAAGAAGGGTTTGCTCTTTATTATGAACTATCTATAGCTTAGAGGCTAATTTGATATTGTTTTCCCAAAGATGAATTTGATTTCCCAAATCTATGATCATAGAGCCCTTCCATGAGCTAGATAACTTAGCAAAGGACATTAGGGATATTGTGCCAAATGAGCATCCAGACCTTTATAGTTCACACAGATCATAAACTAACTTTTTCAGGCTTGCTTATGTATGCTAACCAAAACACTAATCCAACATTATTTCATAATTTAGAAACTCATCATATTCACTAGATGGTAAAATATAGATGCACAAATTCAGTTAACCATATTACCTACATGTAACTAACAAGAAAGCATACCATATGCAGGGGGATTGGCAATGATTGCTTCTGCTTTAAAGGGGACACCAGAATCAATATCAGGTTCTTTACAAGCAGGAAGCAGAGAATTAATGATTTCTTTCATTTGATTTCGCTGAATAGGTATCTCGGAAGGTCCCGATGGCAGAAAGCCCTTGTTTTTAACCATATCTGCTCCAGAAAGAAATCAAAAGTAAAAATATAGAAATAGCTGTAAAGAGGAGAACTTTATTAGTCTTGAATATTTATTAGTCCCTCAAATCTGGTACAAGTTTGTTTTTGGTCCTTCAAGTTCAATATTGATCATTTCCCTATAATTTCCACAAAAGAAACATTTTAGTCCCTTTGCCCCTACATCTTCCACATAAACAAGATGAAGTTTGTACTCACTTAAATACTTTATTTTAACTATATCTCTAGGCAGGTGGGATCTTCAACAATTTAGGTAGACAAATTCCTTTTAAAATATTCATTTCTAGTCAAATAAAGAAAATCTTTATGGTATTTGGGATAGAAGGACTAAAACAAACTGATGGGTTCATTGTTGGGCTTATTGGGCCGGCAGTTAGGAGCAAACAAATAAAGAAGAAAAGTGGTAAGCAGGTGTGAAATAAAAAACAGAAGGTAAGTGAAAAGAGAGATGAAAAGAATTATACATAGAGGAAAGGTATGGTCTAGAGGGGGATGAAGGAATTTGTTAGAAGGAATATTTGGTGGAGATGAGAAAAGAAGTGGTTCTTATTCAGAAAAGGGTTTAATAATCTCTATTATTTGTTTGTTTTCTATTGTTCATTTTGTACCAAAGCTTAACACCATGATGTATTTTTAATGTAGTATCGTCAATATCTTTCTTTTGTTTTATTACTTTTACTTTGGTTCCTATCATAGACATTTTTCAAATTATAAGGACTAAAAAGGATCATTTTGAATATGGGAGACCTGAAAACTTATCCTAAATTTGAGGGACTAAAATCATATTTAGACCTATTTATCATGAATAATTAGGGTGCAATCATAAATATTGTTGAAAGGATAGTAACAGAAACAAGTCCCAAATGATCGTATCCCTCTGATAACATGTTGAAAAGAGAGAAACCAAGAAGGAATATATGAATTCGGTGTCTTGGGTACACACATGAGTATTCTTATTTATAATGAAGGATACAATACTAAGAAGAAAATCATTACATAATAATGGGAAATATTTGGCAAGTTATTTCCTAATCAACTTATATCATATCTCCCTATCTAATGTAATCAGAACATATCTTTAACATCATCAACTCTTATCTCTAACAAATACGAAGGGGATTAATCAAATCCCTAATTTACAATAACTAGCATCTACAAATATTAACTTGTGTAAAACATGTTATTCAACAACAAAAATCAATTCTAGAATCAGGCCTCAAAGGGCGCACCCATTCGCACAAATGCAACATCCATGCCAAAAAAATAATAAAAATTCAAAACAAGCTTGTGTATCAAAATACACTAAAACCAACATAACAAAGTAGCACATTAACAAGTCAATGATTTAAGAGTCAAGTGTTTCAGCATTGAATAACTTCCAATTATTGTCAATCACTTGATTATCAAAAATGATAAATGACTAGTTTAAGAGAAAAACTTATTGATTTGACTAGCCACTTGAGAATTAATTATTTCTAAACTAAAAAATATATATTTTCATTGAAAATTCTTCTATCAAATTGCCAAATAAAAAAAAAACACATTAGAAAGGAACGTGGGACGGAAGAAATTAAGAATATCATGCACCCAGCCAGTCAGTAGAAGAAGAAATTAGTACATGGGTATAGAGTACATACAACCAGCCAGAACTTTTGGATCACCACCTAATGGATAAAACTCCAACCCAGCTGTCAAAACAAACTCCTTAAAATTTGAATGGGTTGCTAATCTAACTCGGTGGCCATAGTCCTGCACTTAAATAAAGAATTAAAAAGCAATCAATTTGAATATGTAAATAACATAAATACAAATTATTCACTTCATATATTCTCCTCATTAAACTAATACGTGTAGGAATTCAATGATAATATTTTCACCAGAAAATAGAAAATTCCAATTAGTAAATAGAAATGTGAAGCCAAAAGAACAAAATATATATCATAAATATACCAGCCACATACATCAGAGCCAAGTGAAAGAGCAGTGCCAAAACATGGATTATGTATTTGAAATATTTCCTTTCTCTTGGCTTTTTTTTGGTTGAGCCATAAATAGTAATAAAGTGACTCTATGAAACAATCATTTGCCACCTATTAAGATCTTGAAAGAAGAGGGAGAGAGAGAGAAGAAAGAGAAACAGAAAAGAGGCAACTTTTATTGTAAAACACCTAATTACAACAGTCCTCTTTATATATGTATATATATATATATTGAGAGAGAGTGAGAGAGCTGAAAAAGGGCAGCTGATGAACAACTACCAAAAAACAAACTACACAACAAGCTTAAAACAACAGTCACCTCCCGGCTAAACTCAAGGTGGGTTTGTCCCTAATAAAAACCAGAAGGGGATAGGGGTTTGATAAGAACAACAGCCCAATGCACTTGGGCTAAAAAATGTTGAGCATAGAGACATTTGGATAGAACCTTTATACGTAGAATAAAGAGACTGATTTCCATATGCTTGGTTCTGGCATGAAGAACAGGATTGCAAGCTAGAGTCATCACACTCTAATTATCAAAATAGATGGCAAGACGACCACGTGATATGCTAAGTTCTTTAAGAAGAGTTTGAATCCATAGAATTTCAGCAGCTATTTGAGCAAGACTACGATACTATGCCTCTGTACTAGACCTTACCACGAGTTTGTTTCCAAGGCCACCACCAAATGAGATTTGGTCCAAGAAAAATGGAAGCACCAACTATCGATCATCAGGATCAGCAACCCAATTTGCATCAAAGCAAGCTTGATGAAGAAAGGGAGAGACATAGGTCATAGGAGTAAGATGAATATCATGTAGAGGAGTCCCCTTAACATATCAAAGAATCCCTTTTACAACAGTCCAATGAGATTCAACAAGTTGAGCTATACATTGAGACACTTTGTTCATAGCATTGCTTATTTTGAGATGAGTGAAAACAGCATCCTAAAGAGCACCAACCACAGATGTATATGAAGTGCATCTCGACAAAATTGTAATATTTTGTGATAATTTGCAATTAAAGGCCATAGGGGAAGAAATAGAACTAGCTTCAAACATTGGATCAATGAAGAAGATCACAAAGATATTTGCTTTGGGTTAAAATAAAATGGACTTTAAGCACAATTTAACCTCACAAAAGATGTTTGTAAGGTGAGATTTGCACTTATTTATATACTATAATTCGATCATATCTTTAGTTGATGTGAGATCTCCAATACATTCTCACGTTGAAAACTCCCAAGAGTGGAACCAAACATTTCGGGAGTCGCCCGATAGCGGGTGGTACAATAGATCCAACAAACCTAGCTAGACTAGGCTCTGATACCAACTTAAAATATGCTAGGAAATAAAGAATTATTTATTTATATACTAACATCTCTATTTATATACTAACATCTCTATTGGTAATACCAACTTAATACAGCACTCACACCATCTTAACAAGGGAAGCAAATCTCCTTGTGTGCATGAATGGTTCTAATTTCTAACCAATACACAAGAAACAGAAAACATAATAAAATGTCTTTATAGATACAATCATTCACCTACCTTAACAAAAATGCAACAAATCTCCACATGTGCCTATTTGTATGCATTATTGAAGCAGGAAAAGAGAAAATTAGGACATAAGAATATGCCTCTATACCTGCAAGCGTTTGCCTATTGCAATAAATGGTTGCACATCTCCTCGTGTACCAACTATAAGCATGACTATATTCAATGGTGGGATGTAATGAAAGTCTGTTGCATCATGTGAATCATCAACAACATGATTTACTTCTTTGGATTGAGCAACAATTGTCTCAGGTTCAACATCTACAGGAACTTCAAATTCTACAGTTCCATCATCCTTGACAGTAGCTATTCTGTTCAACAATTTAAGCTGCACAGTTGTAAAAATCAACTGATGTACCAGTCATACACGATTAAAAACAAAAATAAAGATAATGATGATAATAATGTTAAGAAAGTCAACCTTGTCTATATCTAGGTTCTGTAACTGTTACTCATAATTACATTGTGTAGAGAGAAACAGTATAGTCATTTGTTATGGAATCCCCTTGTGTATATTACATGGCAGAGACACAGACACACGCATATATATAATATGTAGCATAGCCTTGCATAGAGATGGCGCTCAGGCCCATGCATAAGATACATTTAACACACTCAAACGGGAGCATATAAATCATATGCACCAAACTTGTTACATACATAATCAATTCTAGGATCTGTTACGAGGGCAAAATCGTCATTACATAGTCACATGGGAATGATGAAGTGGTGAGAGAAGAACATGGAAAAACCATTGGAGGGCCATGGAAGGCAGAGGATGAGGAAGACAAGGTTAACAGAAAAAGTGAGTGCACATGGAGGGCCAATCAAACATTAAGAGATTGTGTGGTGAATGAGATCTTTATATAAGAATTAGAGAAAAGGAGAGAGGAGGGGAATTTTATAGAATCTTATGTTCTCTCTGGCCCTTCACGGAACATCTTTTACTTTCTTCTTTGTATTTTGTTTCACCCATACAGTCTTCTTTCTTTCCATTATGTAAGACATCCAATTATTAAATACTTAAAATACAATACAGAGGTATTTCAATAATTCTTGTTTTATATGCACTTCTATGTTTCTATTAACGTCAGGCTCATAGATTTGGTGCTTTCAAGTTGAGTGCCATTACTCTTACCATGAGCTCAGCATATCACCCTCGAAGTGATGGACAATCAAAGGCCCTCAATGCATATTTAGAGATGTATTTGACATGTTTCATTGTGAATAATCCAAGGGAATGGAGTAAGTTACTTCCATGGGCTGAATTTTGGTACAATAGTTCCTTCGATTCTAGCATTGGCATGACTCCCTTTCGAGTTGTGTATGTTAGAAATCCCCCGACTACTACCAACTATCAATTGGAATACACTAATCCAAAGAGTTATTACAGTAATGAGATCTCACCATCACTCAACTAAAAACTCATTTGAGTAAGGCACAACATCGAAAGAAGAAATTTGTTGATAAAAAAAGTATACAGTGGAGTTTGAAGTAGCTGAATTAGTGTTGATCAAATATAACTATACAAACAGCATTTTGGGACTCCTAGAACTTTTGAGAAATTACATGGGAAAAACTACCTATCTTGGTCTGCCTCAGTTAAACTTTGGTTCCTTGGCCTAGGTTTTCATGATTATTTAGAAGAGTATGAGAGTAGAGTACCACCAAATCAAGTTCAATAGTAGGAAAAAAACATTGATGTTCAACTTTGTGCTCTACTTTGGCAATCAGTAAAGCTCAATATTTTTAGCACTCTTAGGTCATTCAAAACCTATAATTCTTTATGGAAAAAGGCCCAAAATATTTTTGCAAATGATATCAGACACCTCTACAATTCTGCTGATCAATTGGCTTCTCTCAAGCAATCTGATAATGATATGATGTCTTTTATTGTTGAAACTCAATTTGCAACTAAGGAATTAAAGATATTCTTGGAAATTGACTCATTAGATAACATAAAAGAGAAGTTGGATAAGTTTTATATTATTATGATCCTCAATGCACTAAAGCCAGATTTTGATCATGTTAGACATCAAATTTTAATTGGTCTGAAAGTTCTTTTTATGGAAAACCTGACAACAAGACTCCTTCGTGTTCAATTCTTAAGAGTAGAAATATTCAGAAAATTGTTGAGTCTTCTACCATGATTTCTATTCATGGAAAAGGAGGTCATGCCACTAGAGGAGGGCATGGTGGTAAAGGGTGTCCTCAATGCCCATATTGTGAAAGAATGGGTCACACCAAAACAGTTGTTACTCTTTACATGGCTTTCTTGACAAGAAAGAAGAAAGCCAATATTTCCAAATTTGCAGTTTTTTAGCCAAAGTTCTCTAATAAAAAATATCAGGAATATTAGAGTTGCAATCTAACAACCTAGCACAATCATCTACAACTCCCAATATTTCACAATCCGTGAAAAGTCAAAATCCATGAATAATTGACTAAGGTGCCTCTGGTTATATTTCTAGTAATACCTCTTTGTTTTTTTCTCTCTCCTTTCCTAAAACACCTCATTTCATAACCCTTGCAAACGGATCTAAAGTAGCTTCCTAAGGAATTGGTCAAGTTTCCCTTAATTTGTTCTTTTTGTTTCTGCTTATCCCTTTAATCTCAGTCCTTTAAGTTAATTAACCAAATCATTGAATTGTTCAGTTATCTTTGATGCCCACTCTTCATATACAAGAATGTGGTAGGGTCAACTGATTGGCGAAGGACATGATTAGGAAAACTTATTAGGTCTACTTTTCCTAAACATTCTGAATTTAAATGTAACTAGTTTTTCCTATTATCCATTCTAATAATTGGGGGCCAAGTCGTGTTTCATCCTATGGTTTTAGATATTTTGTTACTTTAATTGACGAGTTTTCTAAATGCACTCGGATGTATCTACTAAATTTTTTTTTCTATTCTTATGTCTTTCCTTAATAAAATCATAAATCAATTTCGAAAAGTAATCACAAAGCAATAATGGCAAAGAATGTTTTTCGTATGATTTCTCTAAACTCTAGAGCTCACATGGCATTTTGCATCAGTCTACTTGTACTTACACAGTTATCCTAACTACCTGTTTACTCATTAACAGAATGTTTTCTTCATCACTTGACCATATGTTCCCTACTCCATTTTATTTTCAAATAAACCTCTATTTCATATTTCTCCATGTGTTTTTGGTTGTATAAGTTTTGTTAGATATTATTATATATAATTAGATATTATGAAATATTATAGATATTGTTAGATATTTCATATTTATGTAATGGGTTTCTTTTCCTTTAATAAACATAACCCTATATGTTCACTATACACAAGGGATTTACCCTATTTTTTCTTTTCCTTTAATATGGTATCTAGAGCATAAGGTTAGGGTTTAGGGTTCAATTTTTATTGGTGAACCCACTATTCACTGGCGTTTTCCAGCCACCGTCCCACTGCCTCGCCGGAGCCACCGTCGAAATCTTGCCGGAGCCGCTATCAGAATCTCGTCGGAGCCTCCATCGGAGACGCTGCTGGAATCGCTGTCGGAGCCTTCATCTTTGTTGCTGCCGCCAATTAACCGGTCACTGGATTTGTCCTTGTCTTCTATGACTTCTTCCGCTTCCGCTGCCACTATGGCTTCTTCCGCTGCCGCTACCACTGTGGCTTAATCCGCAGTCATTATGCCGGATCCATCTATTTATACTAATTACGTCAATGTTCATCTTTCCATTGACAAATTGGATGAAACCAATTATGACACTTAGGCATCAGATATTAAATTATGGCTTAAGAGTCAAGGTTATGTTGATCATCTTACTCATCCTACTGTTGTTGAAAATAGGTTTCCCGATTGGTTCAAAACTGATGTTCAATTATGCATTGTTATCAAATCTACCATTCACTCATCTTTAAAACAAATTTTCCGTACCTATGAGACATGTTCAGAAGTTTGGGAACAAGCGAAATTATTATACACCAATGACACTCAACGTCTTTATGGTGTGTGTCAAAATCTTCTCCCAATTGTTGCTCCAAAAGGTCTTGATGGTAGAATGGCGGAATATCTGGGTAAACTTCATGCTCTTCTTCATGATTTTAATAAGTTATTACCTCCTGCCCCCACTCCTTCTCAAGAACTATAACAAAAATCCAAGTTTTTCATGTTATTGGGTTTACATGGTCTTCCTGATGATTATTCTCACGTTCGTGATCAAATTTTAGGATCTCCTATCGTGTCCAATTTTACTTCCACTTGTTCTACCCTTTTGCGTGTGTCAGGTAAACACACCACTGATATAACGTCTCATGTTGATGATTCTTCTGCTTTAGTCTCTCAGCATAGTGATCGTACTCGCCCTCACAAGTCGGGATAAAAGCATCACAAGTGTGACCATTGTGGCAAACTTGGCCACAAAATTGACAGATGTTATGCCTTACATGGTTGTCCTCCTAAATCTGTTGTGGTTGCTCAAACTGCCCCTGTACAACCTTCTACTATGGATCATACTTCAATTGATACCTCAGGCCAGCCTGCTATTTTCAATGAATTTCTTAAATGGTATGAGGATCGTCAGAACCCTAGTTCCACGGCTTCTGTTGCACATTCAGGTACATCTTTTGTTGGCCTCACTCACTCCACTTCCC
>Ga0123341_1006208_pt1 | contig 10780 bp, 7 predicted proteins | sample Turbeapinknodule_FD_89959 | JGI IMG/M metagenome (GOLD analysis project Ga0123341, IMG submission 89959) | Root nodule microbial communities of legume samples collected from Mexico - Turtle bean Mexico pink nodule | ecosystem: Host-associated > Plants > Roots > Nodule | place: Mexico: Nepantla...
CCTTGAATTATAGAAAATAAATGTACTATTTAGTGTAAGTACGGTACACTTATAAAATTGGTCATATAAATGTCATCGTTAGAATAATTTTGCATGGATATAGAAAAAGTAAATTCAAAGAAAGAAATTTAACATAGAAAAAACTATACACGATTTAAAAAAAAATTCAAATATTTGTTTTCTTTTCAAATATATATATTATTTAGTTTTATATTTGATATTTTGGTGAACAGTAAAGAAAAAAAGAAAAAGAAGAAAAAGAAGAAAAACAAGAAAAAGAAAGAATGAATAGAGTGTATTATGATGTGGCGGTGGCGTAAACCCGATATTCGGCGAAGATGCGGCAGAGATACCCAGGAAGAGCAAGAGAGATAAATAAAAGGGTTTGAGGAAGTTTGGTAAAGTAGAATAGAAGCTGAGCCACCGACCAACACACCCCAAACCCTCCTTCCAGAACTTTCATGTCCATCTTGCCCTCACAAACCCAAACGTCATCTTCCTCCTCTTCCTCTGCGCCATCTCCTAACCCTAATCCCCAACATGGCATCGGAATCCCTCTTCCTCAACAACCCTTCCCTTATCTCTCACCCCCACTCCACCACGCTCTCGGATCTCTCCAGATCTCCGATATCCCAGGTTCCTTCTTCCATCTCTTCCATTCCCTTTAAATTCTACTTTCCTTCACACCACCTAATAAACATGATTGGTCACTGCTTGTGTAAAATTGTGGTGTTTTTGTTTTATTTTGTTTTGGAAATTGAATGGTCAAGGGGGGTAGAGAGGGGGGTTGGTTAATTTTTGGATATTGGGTTTTGTGTGGTGATGATTGGTAATTGAGAGTTGCATAGTTGGAGTGTGTTTTTGGGTGTTTAATTTTTTGTTGGTTTGATTGGTGCTGCTTGTTTAACTGATTAGTGATTCAATGTTGTTGTTAGGTTCATCGACTCAAGCTGCTGAAGATTCTGGTGGATCTTCCGAAAAGGTATTTTGGTTCTGGTTATCTAGGATTGGCTTATGGAAGCTTATGGCCAGATAGAAGTGTAGAGCTATGTGTTTTTTCTTTGTATTTGGGTATCTGTTGGTTACTAATTTGTTCCCTTGTTTGGCTTTTAGGTGACAGAATTAGGGTCTCCAAGTGGAGTGATGGTTTCACCTCAGCAAAACTCTAGAACACGTTCTAGGATTCCCGGAGGAAGACGGGCAGGAATGGCTTCTCATAGAAACCAACAAGCTCCTGGGTCCGTGAGTTCTCATGGAAGTTCCCCTTTGGCAGGGAGAAAAGCTCAGACTGTGAACGGAAATTACTTGCTGAATTTTCAATATGACCCAATATCCCGTTCTCAACCACGGGGTCCCCCTCCTCCCCCTGCAGCAAGAAGGAATTGGAAGAGGAAGCCATACAATAAAGATTTGTTTTTGCAGGCAAATTACAAGTTCATGGTGTTAGATTCAGGAAATTATTCTCCTGAGTTGATGGATCCTGATAAAATGTTGCAGTGGGAAGACATTATATGTGTGACATATTTGACCCCCTTTTCAGTTCAGTGTCCAATTTGTTTGGAGTATCCACTGTGTCCGCAGATAACCTCATGTGGACATATTTTCTGTTTCCCATGTATTCTACAGTACTTAATGATGGGAGAAGAGGATCACAAAGGCGATATCTGGAAAAGGTGTCCTTTGTGCTTTGTGATGACATCTGCCAAGGATTTATATACAGTGCACATCACAAATGTTAAACAATATCAAGTTGGAGATAATGCTGAGTTCACCTTTTTAACTCGGAAAAAGGATTCATTTATTCCGTCAAATAAACAAGAGACAAATATAACATCATGTGGTAATGGACATTTCTGTGATCCCTTTTCTAAGTTTACTCTTACATCAGATGTAGATCTCTCAGTGAGGCATTCAATATCAGATCTAGATGGTTGGCTGGCCAGAGCAGATTCTGGTCTTGTTGATGACCTGGAGAAGCTTCCTTATGTTTGTGCTGCAATGCAGCAACTGGAACAGAGGAAGAGGTATTGGAATGAGCAAAAGTGTAATGACAGCGAAGATTCTAAGCCTATTGATCATGGACATCAGATACCATCCATGGCAACAAATTCTATGGATGCTGATGATGAAAATTGTTCTAATGGGTCAAGAACTTCCTCTACTGATTACCATGACCAAATTAAGGTTACGATGATGGATAAGTCAACTGCTGGAGCCTCTTCAGACCAAACTTTGAATGTGGAGAACGAATTAATAGAGCAACAGATGAATTTATGTTCTTCATATGAGGAGAAGAAGAATAGTATTCAAATGCCTGCAGAGGATGGTGATGTTGAAGAAGTGAAGGGAAATGATTCATACAGTTTCTACCAGGTAACTACTGACATTTGGTTTTAGTTGTGTTCCGTATCCGATGTTTCTAGCTTCACAATTTTCTATTTGGATACAACAAACATGTCTATAAAGTATGAACTGATTTATTTATATTGAAATCATGTGGAACAATTTGATATTATGCAGGGTTCATTTGGTAGGAAGGAACGAAATAGTTGAGAAATAGGGAAGGTGAATGGAAATAGGTGAGAAATTAAGTGGAAATAAAGGTGTTTGGTTTTAAGAGAAAAAAGAGGTAAATAGTTTAATGGAAGTAGGTGGGAAATAGAGTGGAAGTAACTAGGTGTCCTCTAATATCTTTTTTATTTCTCTCCTTCCCCATTTTCCCTCTACCAAATGCTCCCCTTTTTATTTCCACCAATTTCTTTTCTCTGTGGTCTATTTCTCACCAACCAAACGGGTAGTAAGATATTTTTTGACAACTTTTTGCTTTGAAAGTGGTGGGGTTGACTGAAGATAGATTAAGATTATAAGGATTTGTGAAGATGGATGAAGACATTAACTATATTACTGTTTTGTATCAAAGCTTTGGAAGTTCTAATGCCTGTTTAGTTGGATGGGGGAATCAATTCCTCCCACTTTGGCATACATGTTTGATTTAAACTTGTGATTTAATAGGCTTATCATCTAAGCATGCATGCATAAGTTGTTTCATTAATTAACAAGGAAATAAGCTTAATTTTTGTAAAAGTAATAATCTCTTTTTATGAGTAATCTTAGAGAGGTTATTGAAATAAGCTGAAAGCAACTTATGGACATATGATAAGTTATTTTCATAAGCTTTGCCAAACACTTACATATGTGTTTGTCATAATATATTCTCTTTAAATATTTTATTTCTTAGAGGGCATGGGACAAGATATGAAGGTTTAGGGTAAAATGGAAAGGAGGAAGATGGAATGAAGAGAAGTTGTGCAGTAAGGGTTTCAATGTTAAATATCCATATGACCCATATAAGTGCTTTTTAATTAGCTCAATTTATGGGTGAGATTAAAATGAATCCCTTTTTTTGTTATCCAACAAGTAGGCGGGAACACTGAGAGTTTTCACCTATTAATCTTTCTACTCTAGAGCTCTCAAGGAAATCAAAATGATTATTTGTTAAAGAAAGCAACTTGTGATAGGATCTCTAGAATCTGGTCACTGTTTCCTACATAAAGGCTTAGTTATTCATAAAATCTAGTTATAAATAAAAAATTGAGCTGCTTTTGATTCTATACATGGTTAGGGCATCACTGATTTTGATGTTCTTAATTGTGACCTAAAGATATATATTTTCCATGGTTGTTGGTTATAGTTATTGTGTTGGCTTGGTTGCTTTACTTGCAACATGTTGATCTTGATCTTTAATTTTCCATTGATGTCAAATTTTGTCTATTGATGTCCATGGATGACTTGGACTCTCACAGTGGCTATGAGGAATTGTTGTTTTTAGTTTCATTGAGCAATTTCTGAATGCTTTATGCCAGCTTTAATGATGGCATCTGGATGTTACATGCTCTTGCTTATTTCAGGCTGCTGATGGTCAACATCTAATTCTTCATCCTCTAAACATGAAGTGTTTGCTCCACCATTATGGGAGCTATGATATGCTTCCACACAGGTTTGGACAAAATCAAATTATAATTCTCCTATGTGCCTAGAAAATAAGTTGAAAAAATTGTGGTTGGCTTGTGAGCTTAAGATAATATTATATTGGGATAATGTGTGACTTTTATAATTTATAAGAGCATTAAATTGAATCTTGAAGTCTCAATTTTGGTTTATGTTTATATGTACCTTAAAACAAGGACTTCTAATCATGTTAATATTATTTACATAAGGTCTATTGTTCCAAAACAAAATGAATACCACCCAAACTACAAAGATTTCACCATTTTACTGTCCATGACATTCTTATTACATGTACCATTGATGTCAAAATGGAGTTGAACCTTAGCTATAGACCATTGTTATCGATATCAGATAACGAATCATATCATAGACCCCAAAATAGAGTTATAATGGAAAACATAACGGATTACAGTAGAAATATTGCAGTTGAAAGAAATATATATATACATATATATATATATATAAATAACTTCAAAAAAATGCAAAAATAATGAAAGAGACTGTTATATAATGTTTTAAATAAAAAATGTGCTGTTGAAAATAGTTATATAATGTTTTAAATGGGTCCAAAATAGGCCCAAAATTAGTAAGTTGTGATTTTTAAATTAGGGTTTACCAGGGAGGAGCTGCACACTGCCACACACCGCACTCAATATTTAAATTTTAGGGTTTTTTATTAGGTTAAAGTTGAATGGGCCTTTGGCCCAAACTTATGTCCTCATAAAAACTAGGTTTAGGTCTTCATGCTGCAGCCCTTCTTCATCAGCCGCACGCTGTGACGACGCGAAGCCACCGTTTTTTTTTCCGCTATTTTGGATATTTCCGATTTTCGTTAGCGTTTCGAGATGCTCAAAGCGGCCGCCATTGAAAATCCGCATTGCCACCGCCTTGTTGTGGTGGTGGTTAGAAAATCCGCCACCGCCATTCACCATGGCCGATTATTGACAACATTGTTATAGACTATAAAGATTAGCATTCAATCATAATGAAGTTTGGCTTGTAATTTCTGCTTCACAGGAACACATTGATTTATAGGATCGGTTAGAGATATGGTTTGATTGTGTTAAGATATGGTTTGATTGTGTTAAGATATGGTTTGTTTACATTAAATAGGGAGTATTATATGATTTGATAGGGAAACATCTAACCAAATTCATTGAAAGAAAATATACGACACATGAAATTCATTATATTATGCAATTTCTCTCTTCTTAACATGGTACTAGAGTGGTATCCTCCCTAATCTGATTTGCCTCTAATCCTTTCAAATTGGCAACAAGAGCGTAACGAGAAGGGAACTTAAATTTGTGTTTTCCCTATGGGTCTTGTTGAAGATTCTAATATGACCAAATTATAATACTGAGTGTAAACGTCTCCTTACAAGCCGATTGTGTGCGGTTGATTTAGGGATATCCATTTACTAAGATGGTATTAGAACCATTTAGAGTCTTTCCTAGTGTGTTGGGTCTATTGTCTCACTTGCTATCAGACTCTTCGTTTATTCCCACACTCAAGTCTTTGACATGAACACTCAATGTCCTAGGCTTGAGGGGGTTATGTTGGAGATCACACATAAAATAGAGATATGATCAAAATATAGTATATAAGTGGGTGCAAACTAGTATAACTAATTATTGATTATGGTGGCGCCATCTTAGAAAGCGGTGGCGGATTTTCTGATCACTAGCATAACATGACGGTGGCGATGCAGATTTGTCATGGTGGTCCATGACGAATGCTTTTTGCATCATGGGATGCTAACGACTAACAACAATAGTGAAAAAGGTGGAGAGAATGAGGTTTTCAACGGCAATGCAAGGTCTGATGATCTTGTGTGGTGGCTTTGATGGTCTTGTGCGATGGCGGCGCTGCACACTTTGGTGGGGCTGTGATGGTGGTGGAAAATGAAGAAATAAGATGGGATGTTGTGTTGTGTTGGGTGCATGAAAGTGAAGGAGGTGTTGCCCAAAAATAAAACCCTAATTTCAGAAAACTTAATTCAAACATTTGGGCCTTACATGGCCCATTTTTAATATCCATGCATTGTAACCCTAACTATTCAAATCAAGTGATTGGAGAAGTGTTCTGCGCAGTTGCAGGAGGAAGTGAGCATCAATATTAATTTGTGGTGTTTTGATTTGATGTTATTGTTATTTGAATTTCTATACATAATATTATCATTAGTTATGATCGTCTCTTTTATTATTTTTGTATTTTTTTAAGTTTTCTTTACATATATATTGTATTTCTTTTGACCGCAATGCTTCTGCCGTAACCCGTTATGGTTTTTGTTTCAACTTCATAAAGGGTTTTTGGGGTCTCCAATATTTTCTGTTATCCGAATTCCACTCTCCCAAGAAAAGAAAAACTATATAGTGACTTTATATCCCTACCTATGTCCCACTTGGGCTGTAGTTAGCAGATCTGTTTACAAAAAGTCTTTCCAAGGGATGATTTCATGATCTCACATGAAAGTTGGGAATGATAGGTATTCATTCACCAACTTGAGGGGGGAGTGTCGATTCATGATAAAACCAACTGGATGAGGAGTGTTGATTCAGGATAAAATATAGTTGATAAGCCACAATAGGATATTGTATTTAAGTACAATTGTGCTATTAGTTGTTAGAAGATTCTAGAGATCTATTTCTAATAATTACTTAAGAGTTCTCTATATCAAGAGGTTGATGTACTATTTTGAAGTATTAATTCAATAAAATCTTTTCTCATTCAGTTTAATCTTTTTCAAGTTTAAGCATGTACAATGACAACTAGGCAGCTGTCTACATTGCGTACAATCTTGTATTCCATGAGACAATTAAACATATAGAAATTGATTGTCATTTTGTTGGGAAGAAGTTTTTGATCAATGATAGTTAACTTGTTAGAATAGGTTAACTTATCTTTTGTATTTCCTATCTGACATCTATGTGTAAGATCATCATATATTTTTATTTCACTTCTGAAGCAAGTTTCCTTATGAATGAATGAATCAGCCAACAGAGAATTATCTCTCTTAGACATTTACCAGTTTCAAGTATATGATATGATTTGATATGGAAATATCTTACCAAATATTTCTCAAGATGGTACCAGGGCTGTACCATCCTCTGTGACATGTTTTGTTGCTAATCCTTTCAACAAGATCATTGGGAAACACCATTAGAAGTTACACCAACAATATGGGCAGTCTTAATGGACTAATCACTGTTGGACTCCATCAAAGATCAAATTTTCAATAGATGTTGCTTTAACCTTTATTCATTTATTCAGAAATGTCAATGCCTACAATAGTAGTAGTGGTAGAAGTTGTCTTTTTTCTAAATGTATGGGTTTGAGGATATTAGTTGATGTTTAGGATGTTTGTGTGTATTTATGGTTTAATGTCTTGGTCTTCAATGAACATCTTTCTATTTGGAGTAGCATCAGTGAGCAACCAAGCATTAAATTCTTTTTAACTAAAGTATTCTCATTGCAGAATAAATGGAAGGATTCTACAATTAGAGACAGTTACTCAGTCTGAGGCCATGAGGAGGCGATATCGATTCCTAAGTCATTTTCCGTTAACCACAACATTTCAGGTACCTGTTCATAGAGTTTTATAGTTCCAAGATATATTTTTGATGATTTATAATAGGTGTTTACTAATTTTACAGCTTTGTGAAGTTGATTTGAGTGAGTTGTTACCACCTGAAGCACTGACTCCATTTATGGATGAAATAAAGAAACGTGCAAATCAGAGGAAGCAACTTGCAAAAAAGGTATCAATGTAGCCCATCATATTTTATTTCTGCTGATTTCCTTAAGTTTTATAAGATTTTAAATAACCCCTGACTCACATCGTCCCTTAACATGTTTATAAAACATGATAGTTATTGAAAGGAATTTCTCTCGGAAAGCTAATATTTTATCAACCTTTTCCATTCATTATTTATTTCATTTGTAAGTGTTCTTATCTGGTGTGCAAGTAGTGGAGATTGCGTGTTAAACAAATCTTCTCTGGGTTGGGTGAGGCTAAGTTTTAGGATTGTGTGAACATATCTTTTAGGTTTTTGAATCTAGAGAGCCCCTTTTTAGATTACAATTGAATGTGGGTTCTGTAACTTTTTTATGGTACTAAAACAGTGCCAGAGCCTTCTAATTACAAGTCAATGTTGGCTGTTTTGCCTGCTGTTGGTATTTTTTATTTTTTTTATCATCATATGCCTTTTATTCAAATTTAATATATCGTGTTCTGTTCTCGAAATGTTGGAATGTGCTTTCCCATGTTATATTTTTGTTTTTAGGAACGGAAGGAAAAAATAAGGGCTGAAGCTACAGATACTTATTCCCTTCCTATATCATTAAGTAGTCGGTGTACATCTCATGATGATCCTCCAACATTCTCCATGGATGACTTTGAAGGTAATCTTCTTTTTGGTTGTTAGAATAAAAGTTCGCTGTTATTTATTAACAATCCCTTAATACAGTAATTTTTATTGAGGTAGTTCCACAATGTGAACTATAACAGGACTTGAACATATTAATAGAAGATAAGGAAATAATAAACCAGGAGATACTCCCATGAGTCTTAACTCCTACTGTCAGTGTTAGATTTTACACTGGTGATCTGTGCTGACCTTTAACGCAAACCTTAATTGTGTGGATTATTGTAGTGAAACCCCTATTTTAATTGGAACCACACCAAAAAACCTAAGAAATTGCGTTTAAGTATTGTCTCCTCTCCTGTGGATACACCTTCCCCCTCCATCTTCGTACCACTGATGTTTGCACCAAAGCCATCTCTTCTGATATGACATCCTCATGACTCCTCCCAACCGTTTCCTTTGAATTCTCCACTTCCCTTAGTAGTTCTTTTTGTCTTTGCCAAATTAACCCTGTCCTCTCATTTAGTATAGACCAATCATTGTTGTGAGCTTCCTTTGGGCCTAGTGTTGAACCTCTGTTAGAATTTGTGGTTGTTGAAAACCTCACATCGATTAGGGAAATCTCACATCATAGGTTATATTTTGTGAGGTTGAGTTATGTTTAAAGTTCACTTTTAAGATGATATCAAAGTTTATCTTAACAAGGTTTGTTGGGTCTATTATACCATTCTCTATTGATTATCCATACATATCTATTTTTATGCTTGAGATGTTCATTTCTTGGCGTTAGAAAGTTTGTTAGAGATTTTATAAATGAGTGCAAATATCATCTTGTAAGTCAGTCTATTTTATGAGGTTAGGTTAGACTTCATGTTTATTTTCTAAAAGTGGACGCATGATTGGAAATCTTACTATTGCAGAAAAAGTGCTGAGAAAATTAGTGAATTATGTATTACGGGTTAATTTCCATTATCGCACCGGGGCCTTTCCTCTTGTGTTTTACTTTTCATTTACAGCAGTTAATATTAGGGTTGTGTGCTATATGGTGTATCATACTTGGACAATGTTGTGCCATGGTGTATGTAATTTTTGTATGTGTTTTGTTCAGCTCTAGGAAATTCAACTGTATCCTCAAGTACTCCCGTAGCTGGGGAGAAAAAATCGTTCTCAAATGTCACAAGACTTGGGTTTGCTGCTGCTCATGATTCTCCATCCTTGCAAATTCAAGAAACTAGTGGTCTACACAATAACAATGCTACAACTGATTCCTCTGCCACAACAGGTATTATATGTTTATACAATTTTATATAGTCTGCATGGAAAAATTTGCAAAGTGCTATATAACGGAAGGATCAAGTACTCCAAAAATGTTGTTTTTAACCGTTCTGATTCTGTAGGTTCGAGAAACGGGGAGACACAGTCATACTCCAATGTTATATCAAGAGCAGAATCAAACATAAGCTCGAATGCACCAAAGACTAATGAGTTGGGGAAGAAAGGTAAGAAGCCAAGTCGAGTTCTTCTGTCCACAGCTGGAGGTAGACGTTATTGATTGCTTGGTCTATGGATTCACATGTACTTTATGCTCCTCTAATTCACCTTTTAGCTGTAGATAGGTAGACATGTGTGAAGAGAATAAATGTTTTCACAGCAAGAAACAATCCATGACAGTTGCAAGTTTGGTTTTTTGTTTGTGACTCTGTAGAACTGTGCGTCTTTGCAGATATGTTAAATACTCAAATGTTATAAAGCACATATGGCTGGCCATTAAAATTAGAAGATTATAATTTTAATTGAATATAAGAATGGATTTTATATAACTTGTTTGGAATGTGTACCAATACCATCTGTTTTTGTCTCAATCCTTGATGTTCTCAACTAACCATCAAACATTTTAAGAGATTTCATGGATTTTTATGCTGATATAGCATCTTTAACGTTTAGGAGTAAGTTCAACAAAAATAAAAATACTTAGTTACGCTAATCATTGAAATTTCGTCAAGTTGCACAATATTCTTGTTTATTTCTATAATAACATTTTTTACTGTTTAAATGATATTACACTAGCATTTCCTATACATTTACATTATTTCTTTTTAATTATTTGAAAAATACTACTTTGTGTTTTGCTGAAGAGAATTTTGTAAAGATAAAAAGGCAATGAATAAATTTTGCATAACTATTTATGTAGTTTATTAAATCTAGTGAATGCAATCGATCCCTTGCTAGAACAATTAAAGAAATTGGTAGGTACAATGTTTAGTAAGAATTGGTAGAACTAAATAAAAAATAGATACAAAAACTAAAATGATTTTATAATTTATAATATATAATTTTTCTCTACTATTATATTTTTATAACTTTCTAATATTTATATTTATATTGTATAAGTGTGTGTATATATA
>Ga0123341_1006209_pt1 | contig 10780 bp, 8 predicted proteins | sample Turbeapinknodule_FD_89959 | JGI IMG/M metagenome (GOLD analysis project Ga0123341, IMG submission 89959) | Root nodule microbial communities of legume samples collected from Mexico - Turtle bean Mexico pink nodule | ecosystem: Host-associated > Plants > Roots > Nodule | place: Mexico: Nepantla...
AAATAATGAGTGTTTAAAGCTGTACAAATCAAATAAAATCAAATCACTAACAAATCTGTCCTAATAAATATAAAATGGAATCTGCACTTAATTATAACATAATTCTCCTGATTATGCAACATATATATATATAAGTGGGGACTCACCTTACAAGTTAGTTTTGTAGTGTTAAGTTAGGCTTAAACCACTTTGTAAGATGGTATCAAAGTTTATTCTAGATCCATTATAAGGGTCACTCACTATGCCAAGCCCAATAGGGTTTGATGTGAGGGACGTGATAGGGTGTATTGGAAAAAATCCAATCTTAGATTAATCAGAGATAGTGCTAAAATGATGAGATCATCCTTGGGACTTGAAGGATCTATCAACTCTTAGGAGGATTTGAACCAAGGAACTGAAGAACACTCATGGAATGGATCCATGGTGGTTTCAGTATTCATGAAGAACAAAGAAAAAATCAGACAAATATGGAAAGGAAAGAGAGTGGCAAAACATGCCAAGACACCAAAGATAAATGCATTGTTGGTTGGTTGATTCACCACTTGAAGAAGTTCTCCAAGATAAGGGCCTAAGCTAAGAGAATCAAATTTTCATGATACACAATTTCATAAAAACATCAGTTTCGTATATCTCAATACAATAGAGGAGCCTTCTATTTATAAGGAATAGAAGCGTGCTCAAGAACCTAGACAAGTGTGCTTAAGAAGCCAACAAAAATTTACAAAGAGAGCTAAGTGCACAAAGGAAGTTAACAACTAACCTAGGGTGGTTCATCTAGTTTTTCTTGGCTGAGAATTCCTAAGAACAACTATGGTTAGGAGCTGAAACTCCTTTAGTCAATGTAATCATGAGAAACTAGCTCTAACTACAAGTAGCTGAAGTTAGTTTATGATATTTACTAATTTGTTCTAGAATATTTTAGAAGCTTTTAGAAATTTCGAGATGTAATATTTCTATAGAAGAATTTTATTTACAATATTCAAGGAAAATATTGAGAATATTCTTTTGGAATAGTCTAGAAATATTCTTTTAAGGGAAATTTTTAATTTTAGCATATTTTAAACCGAAGGAGAGTTTTATATTTAAAAAAGAAATTTCCATATTCTATGCTATATTTTCCAATCTCCTTCTCTAGTTCTCTTAGTTTTGCTGTTAGCAGTCTTCCTTCATAGGCTTTTTCAAACTCTTCCTCATTTTTCTCCTTAGCCATGTTTCTTGTAAGGACTCCTTGATGTTCTCCCATCCTAGTCATTTCCCTTATAACAAAATATACTATAAAAGTATATACAAATTCCACCTTACGAGGCAATTCTATGAGATTAAGTTGGCCTAAACCACTTCGTAAGACTTTCTGAGACACTAGCAACCAACATTGATACTAGTTGATAAGCACTTGAGGAACCCCCCTTAAAAGCTAATTGTCATGAGGGAAGAACTGAGCCACTTGAGTACTCGATCGAGCATCTCATACTACTCAATGCAGTAATTAAGACAACTATAATACCTAAGCCCCCACCACAACGGTGATGTCCTTTTTTATTTAACCAAGGCAGCAATCATAAAAAACGACAACATAGACTTTCCTCGGAGGCTACCACTACAATTGGATTATTGCTCTTAAGCAAATGACTACTGATATAACAATTGAGGTTGCAATGATCAAGGATTTAAGATGGAGATCGACATATTATGCTTCCATGGGCAATTGTACATTAAAAAAATTCTTGATTGCATTCATAATGGTGAAAATGTTTTTTACTACTTAAAAATTCCATAATATCTCAACCAATTATGTTAGTGGCACATAAATTGAAAGAAGGGGCATCAACACGGTGGCAACAATTACTATATTACCAACAATGTCAAAGAACACAACATGTTAGAACCCGGGATGAAGTAGCTAGTAGTTATTCAACGATTCCTACCCACAAACTAAGAAAACATTGCATTGAAATATTAGGATTGTCAACACGCCAAGAACAAGATGAGCGAGTACATGGAGGACTTTTATTAAATGCCCAAGTTAATTTATATAAGACGAAACCAAAATAATTGGAGGTTTTAAGACTTGTTGGCTCTTGAAGGAATCTTACTCATGACCAATGCATTTAATAAGTACCACCAGTCAAAGGAGGTTATATTATGAGGGTTCCAAAATGTGAAGGAGATGAAGAGGAAGTAGTATTGTTCATTGTAGCCTCTTTAGGATTTGTCTTAATCGTAGCCTCAAAGGTGGTGTTTATTCCCACGTTGATTAGAAGTCTTCACTTTACAAGTTGACTTTGTGAGAATGAGGTAAGACATAAAACATGTTTTTCATATGGTATCAAAGTCAATCATATATCTATTGTTGGGTCACCTATATTTACTACACTCTAGGATTCTCTAGATGTGAAAGGAGCATTAGAAAACCACTTTAATTTTAGTCGCTCCTAGTTCACTTCAGTTATAGCCCCACACCAATTACATATATGGGTTAAATAAATTCATATAAACTTCTTACCCTAAAAGTAGGTTTTACGAGATTAAGGAAAGACACAAAAGCATTGGTAGTACCACACCTTCAATTCAAATTTCAATGTCAACTCATGGTGGAAACTAGGCCCTTCTTCGACCTAATCTACTATCCCAACAAGCCACTAATAACCTTCATGTATACCTAACTTTATGAAATTGCTCAATGCAACGAACTTGGTAAATTTTACTACCACTTGTCAAAGGAGGTTATACTTACGAGGCTACCAAAATGTGAAGGAGATGAAGAGGAAGTAGTAGTGTTCCTTGTTTATTGGTAGTACCACGTCTTCAATTCAAATTTCAATGTCAACTCAAGGTGGAAATTAGGCCCCTCTTCAACCTAATCTACTAGCCCAACAAGCCAATAATAATCCTCATGTGTGCCTAACTTTGAGAAAATTGTTCAATGCAACAATCTTGGTCATTACTCAAAAATTTACTACCACTAATCAAAGGTTATATTTATGAGGGTGCCAAAATGTGAATGAGATGAAGAGGAAGTAGTAGTCTTCATTCCTTAACCCAAACTACATAGTTACCACCAACTCAAAATATTTCAAACACTATGAAATGTTTTAAGTGTTCATAGGTGTGAACCTGGGTGGATATTTAACACAATTGATGGCCTTTAGTGGGTAGAGCTACAACAAACTCAAATATAGCACAATGATTAAGGAATTTGTTTGATTTCGGGTTTAGAAACAGGGTCGTTTTGGGTTTAAAGAAAAAACCCTCTAGACTCGCCAACTCAGTTGCAGACTCGCGAGTTCAATCAAGTTCACAGTGAGTCTACCAAGTTTACTCCAAAAAGAGTTTGCTTCCGAGTCAACTCACCCAAGTGACTGGGAACGTAACCATGGTGGGGAGAGTTACAAGGTTATTGAACAATTATGGCAATCATTTGGCCAATGTCACTCAAAAGAACATATTATAGATATGGGAGTTTTTGATTTGGAGGAGCAAAATTGGCCAAAGATCAAGATAACTCTTGGTTGTATGATTTTTATTTTGTTTAAGAGTATTGACACTAACAGATACCATGCTTGTATGACCAAAAGGATTTGGGCATTAACTGTGAAGGTTGGCTCAGAAACAACGTGAACCTAAAATGCTTGTGAATTTAGAGACAACAAAACTTATCAATTAGGTTATAAGTGCATATTTTGATTTGAAGAGGTAATTGTTAACAATTCAATTTATCAAATAGAGACTAAGTGGGAGTTGTATATGGTTATTTGGTCACAATACTCTCCTAACGATGCTTCCCAAGCCATAATTAGTTGCATACACTCATAATTTCCCACCCGAGTAGCAATCACTACAGATAAAGAGAATTACAAATCAGCCAACACTCACCAATTTCAAGTCAATCACACTAGGTGGAAGAATCCAATGGTACAAAGACAATGCCAAGACAATTACGGCTTCAATTGGACATTGTGATCATACACAATGGCAATACCCAAAATATTGTCTAAAGCTTTGGTAGCAAAAAATGCTCAAAGGGTAATGACAATTATTGAAGAGCAACTACTGCTTGGAGAGCACAATGGCTTCCAAAGGGCAAAAAATGTTAGAAGCCACAACAACATAAGACCAAATATGCATACAAGACACGTCGACTATAGGTTAGGAAAATAAAATGCTCGGAGAGAATGATGGCTATTGAAGAGAAAATATTGTTTGAAGAGTGTAATAGGGTTGTCATTGAACAAAAAATGCTTAAAGGGCACAACGACTATCAAAGAGAAAAAATGTTTAACAAGCCCAATAGGTAGCAGAGGGCAAACACTGTCATAGAGCTAATAATGCTCAAAGAGCACAACAACTATCAGAGACCCAAAATGCTTAGAGGCACAGTAGTTACCGGAGTTGGTCATCACACAACAAGGTAATGCTAGTGGTGGTAGACGCTAGCTAAAAAACCTTGTTGAAAAGTGGTAGGCATTGAATTGTAAAATTTACTCTTATGAGCAATGGGCCTATAAGGAAAGCATGAATTAGGGTTCGCTTCTCATTAGGTTTTTGATATCATGATGAGAAGAGAGAAACCGATAAGGCATATGATGAATTTCATGTGTTTAGACCATAACGAAACTATTCAATTTATAGGGGAGAAAACATAATTAGAGGATATTCATTTTACCCTATTTAGGTTAAAAACATAAATATATAAATAATCTAATTGATCCTAATATTTACAATTACTATAACTATAGGATTTTAACATATCTAAAAGATTTTAACAATACCAAACTATTTAGAACCAATAATAGTTTTAGAATCACCCAATAATCCATTAAGAACAATTACAAGTTTGCAAGTGTCCTGTATGAAAAATAATCTACATAATACTCCTACTCCTTCCTCTCTCGCCTCCTCACAAAACATATAAGTAGCATTAGAATAGAAGACTCTCCATCGCACATCAGGATCTTTCAATAAACATTAACTACTTGCTAGTCACAACATATCATTCCATGCAGAAAATTCATATTGGTAAGTATATCCTACCAAGTATCTAGGCAATGCACAATCACGACTAATTAACTGCCTAATTATGCCATCTTGAATGGGAAAACAAAAAACATACCAAGGCAGATTGGACATTGAACATCTTTACGTATTTCGAGAAGTTCCACATACACGAATCTGCAAACCAAACAAGAGTACAAACAATGAACATATATTTACATAAACTTGATAGAAAGAACAATTTGAGGTAAAATACACCTAAAAGTAGGGTAGTTAAAATATCTAAAGTCCCTAGTGACCCAGACAATCCTTAGAAAATGGATTTAGGTTTAATTTATCCTCACAAAATTAACTTATAAAGTAAGGTTTACACTCATGTATATATTATAATTTGACCATATCTTTAGTCATAATAAGATCTCTAACACATCCTCTCACGTTGATGACTAAGCATCTCAAGCCTGATACTAAATATTTGTGAGGGTCCAATAGCAACTCGATAGTGGGTAGCACAATAAATCTAACAAAACTTGTTAAGATAAGCTTTGATACAGTCTTAGAAAGTGGATTTAGACCTAACTTAACCTCACAAAAAACAGCTTGTAATGTGAGATTTGTACCTACTTATATACTATAATTTGACCATATATCTAAAAGATGTGAGATCTCCAACACAAATAAACAAATTTAGAAGTTTTTGTGTGGTTAAGACTTGGGCACAATTAATACTAGAAAATGGCCTAAACCCATCTAGATCATGACCACAACCGGTCTAGATCATCTAAGTCTCTAAGCTACTGTAAAAATAAATCTCACACTTAGAAGCCACTTTTCACAAAACAGTTAATAATGTCAGAAATGGAATTTTCAGACTATGTGTAGTCTTGTACAAATCCAGTGTCAACTTTTTCCTTTTCTGAAATATAATATACTTTCTTTTATCATAAATGATAAGTGACATTCTATTAAGTACCCAAGTATTTAGGGAGCCCCTGCCCTTAAAAGCTAGCTACTAAGGGGGCAGAACCAAACACTTAAATACTCCATTGAGCACTCCATACTAGGTAGAACTTAGGCACCCTATAATTCCCAAGTTCCATCACATTCTCCGCCATATTCCACCAAAAATGACATTATCCTTTTAAGACTGCTAAAGATTATGACAAAGGAATCACATATACTAAATGCACTTATATAAAATAAGTCATAAATCAAAGTAACTTTTGCATTCCAACGAACTTATCAATGAAATGATTCTTCCAAGGGAAAAAATCACAGTACCATTGTATTTTCGACACACTTGAAATGGAACAACAACACTAATGCCATTGCAACTAAGAATTTAATATAGTGTTACACTGTTAGTGCAAACAAATGTTATCAATTGCAGATTGCGGAAAATGACAGAAAGTTGATAATCCAATATATCATACAGTGGATAACATTGCAGGCATATGGCAGAAGTCACATAACAGTTGAAATATATGGTATATATCAAATAAATATGCACTAAAAATTAAGTTGTATACAAATAAAAACAAAATACATAAAAATTGGCATTATATTGACTCAAAAGTTCAATTAGCTGAAGACTCATCAAAGATGACAAGAAGATGCAGGACACATGTCACAACCACAACAATGACAGCAGAAGCAATAGCAGACAGAGTTGCAATAGCAGATTCAAATATTCAAGCATGCAATAGCATAGCACTATAGTGGCTATTTAAAAACACTGGTGAACATGAAATAGTAAGATTTGTATACTATCAATCAATTAAAAATCACCTTGGATGTAAAAGTAATGATAACAAAACAACTATTTTCAATTATATGGAAATCTAAGACTTGAATGACAGTTAAATTTTTTTACAAAATTAGTGTGTTCCAAGTAAATTCATTTAACATATTGAGACTTACTTTATGCTAGATATTGGTCCCACCTTCATAAAAATTATAAATTAAAGTAATATGGTATTCTAAAGTATCACTTTTCCCATCACAAATCAAGAGTATCCATCAAAATCCCATTTGGTTTGTCATTAAGCTTATTTACTTCCAAGTGTACCGAATCTTCAACAAAAGCTTCTACAGTTTTACCATGTAGTTCATTATCTCCCTTCGTAACAAAGGAGATAAAAATATGTTTAAATTAGACCTTCAATTCTTTATCCAAATTCCAAAATGTAATCTTACAAAATCACATGACAATGTGAAACAAATAAATTGAAAAATCTAATAGTTTGTTGATGGATCTACTTTTTTGGTTGTTTTTTCTTCACCCAAAATGTTTTGTAAAATCTATGAGATAGTGACTGACATGTGAGACATAAATCATTCAATTCAACTGATGGTTAGAGAGTATTAACTACAACAGAAACAAGTATTAAATCAATCCCTGTATAAAATAACCAAATCTTTCTTTTTATGTGGTGTACACATGCCATCCATACAAAACTTCATGAAAACTTTAAAAGAAACATATTATTGACAATGCTGAGAACAATTTAATCCAAACAAAGAACTCATCCTAAAATGCTTCACCAAATCAAAAATATGCCATCTGTCAATCATATGATAAAGCATCAATCTAATAAGAATACCAATAGTTTTTTGGATGAAAAACAGTGTAATGCTGCTATCCAAGGTACATAACAAAGATGTGTCTATCTAAGGAACTAAAAGAGGAGTCAGCATCTCTTTGACTGTGTCACATGCTTTGGACACACCTTTTCATACTGACAAAGCACATCTTTAGCACTTTATTAATAACTAACTACTGAGAAAAAATCAGAGTATCCCAACAATCTAACTTCCAAAATGTTATGCTTACGGAGTGGGGTAAAATATAACCAGTTGTCTGGGACTTGACAGACTCTCGAGCTATTAGTCATGAGCAATTAACAGTTTGGGGTTAATTTAAATGAAAAAAATAATGCAAGATAGTCCAGTATGGTATTCTTTCTTTTTTTAATCTTGGCATCTATCTTTGATGAAACATAGGAATTTTAGCCAATCTTGCCTCAAGGCCCCATTGCATGGTGCCTTTCACCTTTGGCAACTTGGACAAACATTGAAGAGATGCAGAGGACCATTCAATCAATTTAAGCAACACCATTAACTATGAAATACAGCTACAGGGAAGCAACAATAACTACAAGCCAAACATAGGTCTTTATCAAGATTGTAAAAGACAGTCTATGATCAAAACATCCTGATTTTTGGACCCTGCATGACCGTATTGGTATGAAATTTCCTACAATGTCAAGGATCACAATGAAACTACAACCACAAATAAAACCTTACCTAGGATATTCAAAAGTTGACCACTCTACAATGACAATGCCTCAAACAGTTTTGATTTTGAACTCTTGCCGGACAAATCAACACAATAGTAGTTTATATATGGCTACTTAGAACATTCTGATGGACATGACTTGAGTGTACTCTACCCTCCCCATGAAAAACAATAAAGTTCCAAAGCTGCAACTGTAGCAATAATGACACATGATTGAAGTTTAATCCAACGCTATGAAAAATGACACCAAGGATTATATATCCAACAACAAAAAGCTACGCTAAAACAATTACTTCATTTGAGCAGGCAAGGAACGAACAAGTTTCAAGCGTAAACAAGACCAAAATCCAAACATGCAAACGCACAACAACAAATCAAATGGGAGGATTCAGAAAATTCAGACACTTCAACTCAAACGACAGGAACAAGTATCACCCCTTTACAAAGTCAAAGCAAACCCATCACATTCCATGACACAAAAGTTCAAATTCAAAGGAAGAAACGCAGAACAGGCAAATTAACAAGCTGCCACGATCCAGAAACAGAAGCATGGAATCAAAACGTGAATCTAAAAAATATAGGCAATGAAACACAGAGCAGAAGTCTCGAAACAATGCACGCGAGAGAGAACGCGTATGAGAGAGAAAGAGAGAGTACTCTGGTTTTTCTTCAGAGCCAGAAGATGGGGTTTCGTCGGAATCTGCGAAAGAGAAAAGAAGAAAACTTGAGCACATGAAGAAACGCAGAGGCGAAACAAAGCGCGACCCCGTTGAGAAAAACCAATTGGGGCACCAAAAATAACACGTAGTCACGAAGAAACAGAACGAAAAAAAAAGAGAGAACGATACGTAACCCTGTGGCGTTTCTTTACCGTCGTTATCATGCGCCGCTTCTTCTACTTCTTCGTCTTCTTCTTCTTCATCATCATCATCATCTTCTTCTTCTTCTCCTTCCCCTTCTTCTTCTTCCTCTTGTTCCTCCTCTTCATGGTGGTGATCCCCGTCGTGTTCGTGCGACTGGTCCTGATGTTGTTGCTGTTGGTGCTTCGCATGTCGAGAATGGAAGAGGTTGTGGTGCGAAGTGTCCCCTTCGTCGAGGGGGTCGGGGAGGGAGCGCTTCTGGGCAGGCATTGCTGGTTAAAGACAGAGGGATTCGCGAATGCTATGCTATGTGTGCTGCCGAAGAAGAACAAGAAGAATGAGATTGAGATTTTGGTTCTCTTCTGTTATTATTATTATTATTATTTTTGTTTATTATTAATATTAAATGCACCAACATTTTGTTTTGCGATTAATTCAAAGGTTTTTCAATATTTTAAAGAATATTTAACATATTTTTAATATTGAAAACTCATATATTTTTATTTGGGAGACCATTTAGGAGAAAGAATAACATTTATTTTTTATTTAAACAAAATACTACATAAGTTAACTATGTAGTGAACTTTTAGACTGCTATTAATTTTAAATTTAAATCTGTTGACTTTTCTAATAATCATTTCAAAATTCAGAAAAAAAAAAGTTGATAATATATTTTTGCTTTTCTTTGACAAAACTCTTTTGGTTTGGATCCAGACTTGTTAAGCCATGGAAGCTTCATTTATTGGTTTGGGAAAGAATGATGCACTTTTTGTTTTGAAAGCAAAAGATTAGGTTTGGAGAATGGGAATTATCTTAATTTAATGTTAGGATAAAGTTAACTCAATAATGATTCATTTAAATAAATAATTCTGAATCTGTGAAACATGTTTTCCATTACGATTTAATTCTTAATTGTAAGCGTTAAAATATTTTATTAAGAGAGGTCAAATATATTTAGTTTACTCTGAAAAAAAACTCTATAGTGGATAGATGTTGGTCACTGTGAATTACTTTAACTCAACCAAATAAAAAGTGGCCACTTAGGGGTGAAATTACCTAATTATCACCTTCAACTTGAAAATTACTTTCACGATTATACTTGAGATATAGTTAAATTAAATAAATAAATATATATATATATGTATAATTATAAACCTTACACTAAAAAAATGCCATGTGCAACCGACAAATCTCAAGTGTTAAGGTTGTTTATCTTAGTGTAATTATGATGTAAAGGAAAATAAATTGCTAAGATAAATTTTGTATGTCATATTAACAAGACATGCTAATATTGATTATTGATAATATTTAATTGTTTAAATTACCATTATTTATATTATATTAGCGGATACAAGCGTAATAATATTTTTGTTGTGTTTTTTTTATTATTATTATTTTATTTTATTTTAATAAGTTGAAATTTAGTATTTATATTGATTTTACTTTTATATATTTATTTAACTAAAATTATATGTATAATGTGTAATCTTTGAATTAAAACAATGTTAAAGAAATAATATGGATTGTAAGTTAAGAGAAAGAAAACAATACATATAAGTATATTTTGAAATAGTTTTGTATGAAGTTATTTTAAGTAGATTAGTAATTTTTCTTTTTTTTTTTATTTTAT
>Ga0123341_1006210_pt1 | contig 10780 bp, 13 predicted proteins | sample Turbeapinknodule_FD_89959 | JGI IMG/M metagenome (GOLD analysis project Ga0123341, IMG submission 89959) | Root nodule microbial communities of legume samples collected from Mexico - Turtle bean Mexico pink nodule | ecosystem: Host-associated > Plants > Roots > Nodule | place: Mexico: Nepantla...
CATTAATAAAATTGAGTGGGACCACTTTGACATTTAATGTTTTACTTAAAAAAAAAATTTTAAAAATAAAATTTATACTTTAATTTCAATTTCATTACCATTGTCATTAATACACCTCTTACCTTTCATATAAAATTAAATGTTCTCCTTTTCATCGTTGACATGATAAATATAAAGATAATATTTTCACTCATCTTTAATTGTAGAATACACACAGGTGTTTAATAGTGGGTAACGGGTTGAAGGGTGGATCCACCTCACCCTTTGGATTGTGTAACAATTCACATTCACTACACAACATCTTTCGTATTCTCCTTCTATAATTGTCACAACACAACAAGAAGGTTGAAGTAAACTCGGAATCCACACGCAAAAACTCACACTTACTGTCATATAATTGCGTGGTTAGTCACTGAAAGAGAACAGACAACAGAAAAGAAGCAAGTGATGTCGAAGCAGACATACAGCGTGTGCTTCTGCTGGCGCCGGCGGTTCAAGCTCGCCCTGGCGGAGGCGCCGTCGGAGATCAAGACCCTCTTCGAGGACTACGCTGAGAATGAGATCATGACACCTTCGCATCTGAAAAGGTTCCTTGTTGAAGTGCAAAAGCAAGAGAAGGCCACTGAAGAAGAGGCGCAAGTCATCATCGACAGCTTCAGGCATTTCCATCGCAGAAGCGTTGGCCTCAATCTCGAATCTTTCTTCAAGTACCTCTTCAGTGATGATAACCCTCCTCTTATTCCTTCTCGTGGGGTAAGCAAAAAAACAGAAAAGAACTGGGCTTTTTGTGTTTTCCTGTTTTGGTTTTTGACAGAGTCTGTTGGGTCAGCGAGATCTGGATTTGGCATTGTTTACTATCTACTCGGGTGCCCTTCTTCTTCCTAGATTAGACTTTTCTAGATTCGTTACCTTGATTTATCCCTTTGGTTTTACTTTCTACCATGTTTTTTGGTGTACTTTTCCAATTGTGTTATTTTTTTGCCATCATCCTTGGAAAATCTTGGTCTACTAGTGCTAAACTTGTACTTTTGGTCTTATCCCAAAAAATATCTGAACTTTGGTGTTTTATTGAACTTTGGTTGACTCGTTGACCGTGAGATTTGTAAGTTAAGTTACGTGGTAGAAAATGATAACAGGATTGAGGATCAGGTTCCAGAATGAATTTATCTTTTATGCAATTGAGCCTTTCTCTTAAGGGTTCCTTCTCATGGAAAGACGGGCATTGCAGGGAATATGAAGGCTTTCGCTTTATGTCCATTTGGGAATACCCTTTGTTGTTGGATATGCTATGTGGTGCCACACTGTCTTCCGGATATGCATTACCTTTTAGTTCTTGCGCTGGTTTTAATTGTGTTTTTCGAAATCAGTCATTTTAGTTCAGGATCTTCGTTTCTAGTGCCTCTAGTACCTTAATTTGGTAAAATCTGGCTCCGAGGCATTACACAAGGGGTTTAGGGTCAAACCTTTGATTAACATATTGATTTCGATCTAAATTTTCCACAACTAATTGTTAGATAAATGTTGATATTATATCATGCTTATTTGCATGCATTCTCTTATCCTGATCATTGTGTGCTGTGCAAATATTGTTTTCATTCCAGGTGCACCATGATATGACTTTACCCTTGTCACATTATTTCATATATACTGGCCATAATTCCTATTTAACTGGGAATCAGTTGAGCAGCGACTGCAGTGACGTGCCCATTATAAATGCACTAAAGAGAGGGGTGAGGGTGATTGAATTGGACATATGGCCTAATGCAACAAAGGATAATATAGATGTTCTTCATGGAAGGTAAGTTTAGTAGTTTACAGGTAGAATGGTACTTACTCTCATACATGAACTCATTCCAGCTCCTATATACATTCCCCTCATTTTTCTGTAGTGATCAGGCAGAATTGAAATAAATAAATTTTAGTTCAAAATGTAATTTAACTCTCTTAACAGTTTTGAAAAATATTATTTATCTGTCTTATGCCGAGTGTAAGAATGAGTAGCCTCCAAGACAAAATGTTTTAAAGGATGAATAAACTTATGCAAACAATGATGGTCCTCCAACAACTCGATAAAGGCTTATCCTTCTATTTTTATTTTTTTTTATCTTTTTGAGAATGATGATGCCAGAGTGAGGGTGAGCCATGGCACAATAGTAAGACTGCCCCTTGGTGACCAATTGGTCATGAGTTTGAATCACGACAGCTTATGTGCATATATGAAAGGGAGTTTCTTTGCATATGCAAGGGGAAGGTTGCATACAATTAACCTCTCTCATACCTTTGCAAAGCTAAGAGCCTTTGGCATTGGGGTGCATTAGTTTTGATGTTGTTAGAGTCCATCAAGTAAAAGGGTGGTCAATTGCAGTTTGACATCTGCAATCTGGCATAATTCAAGAATAAGTTTGAAACTTTTTCCTTTTAAAATTAAACTTGAAATCATGGTAGTTGAACAGATTATATGCAAATAATATTATATCAAATATATTGTTTGTCATTTCCAACAGAATCCAGAAATTATTTAATTGAAAATTTGATATATACTTGTTTACATGTCTATTTTTTTTAACACAGGACGTTGACTGCTCCTGTAGAGCTCATCAGATGTTTGAGATCTATTAAGGAACATGCCTTTGTGGCATCAGAATATCCAGTTGTAATAACCCTAGAAGACCACCTTACACCGGATCTTCAGGCTAAAGTGGCTGAGGTTAGTTACATACTTGGCATTTTATTGGGATTCATAGTACTTACACTCTATAGTTGACAACCCTATCCAAATTATTAGATGGTTACAAACACTTTTGGAGACATACTATTTACTCCTAACACCGAAAGTGTGAAGGAGTTCCCTTCTCCTGAATCACTTAAGAGGAGGATTATTATATCAACAAAACCACCTAAGGAGTATCTTGAAGCAAAAGAAAAGGATAAAGGGGATGATTCACAGCAGTTAAAGGAAAAGGGGGATGTTTCACTACGCCGAAAGGGTTCAAGTGAGGATGAAGCTTGGGGAAAGGAAGTCCCTAGCTTGAAAGGTGGTACGATAGAGGATTACAAGGTTGGAGACTAAATCGATCCTGTATATTAATTGCCACTGCATTTAATATTTTAAGGTAAATTTGTTAAATGACTTTATGCTTTGACATCTTTAGGAGAACAACGAGGATGAAGATCTTAATGACGAGGAAGAATTTGATGAATCAGATAAGTTACCTAATAATAATGAAGCTCCAGAATATAGACGCCTAATTGCCATTCATGCTGGGAAGCCTAAAGGTGGATTAGAGGAATGCCTCAAAGTGGATCCTGATAAAGTGAGACGTCTAAGTTTAAGTGAGCAACAGCTTGAAAAGGCTGCTATAAATCATGGAAAACAAATTGTAAGGTATTGTAAATTGATACGAGCAAGTCTTTTCAAGGCAGAATTAATTTGTATGTGGTTGAAACCCCCTTGTCTGAATGAATGATTGAATACACATCCTCTAGCTCTATTGTCATGGAAAATGTTGTAAAAATCAACTGTCACATAATATTGTACTCCTGTTCCGGTGCATTGAATAAGTATCTGACATTAAAACTTACTAATGTTAATAGCTGGTTGACTTATGATCTTGTCTGACAGTTTGTGCTCATATTAGAACTTTCTGAGTACATTAACAAAAATACGATCTTGGCAGCATGTCCAATGGTTAACTTATGCTTTGAAACAAACTCAAACTTTTTATATGCTGTTTGGCTTGATGAATTTCTACTACTTTTGTTGAATATTTGCCCATTTAGCAATTTTTGTGGTGTTTTGATCAATGTTGACAAGGCTGTGACCCTACATAGGATCATGTGCTTGGGGGAGGGGGTGTGTGCACAAATTATAAGAGGTGTGTGATGTGTATGCGAATTTGAATTAATTTTTATTTCCTGTTGGCCTTCTCTAGATTTACTCAGCGCAATATTTTGAGGGTGTATCCCAAGGGTACTCGCATTGACTCGTCAAATTATAACCCATTAATTGGGTGGATGCATGGAGCTCAGATGGTTGCATTTAACATGCAGGTATCTTCCTCTGTCTTGTGTATATTTCTTCTTCATTCTTCCTGGTCTCCGCTCCTCCTTTTTTGTGTTTTCCTTATTTAATATTTTCTTGTGTGGAAATTTTTACTATTGTTTTTGTATCTTCATTTTTGTTGTTTCATTTCTTCTGAGGTGGCAGGGGGAGATGAAATTGTTAACCTTAAAGTAGCCAACAAAATTCAATAAACATTTGACATCTAGTGATATAAAGTGTACAATGAATATTTGATGTCTATCAATGTGATTAGTAAAATATAGGGCGGTCCTTTTTATAATTTATTGCCTGCAAGATTCCAAAAGTTAGGGTGTGAGATCCAATTTACATTTCTTCCACCTATAGCTTACTATCACGCTCATTATGTCAAGAACTATATCATTGATTACCATATTGTTTTATAGGATTCAGTTTTCATTGTGGTTGGTTTCATGACCAGGGGCATGGTAGATCTCTTTGGTTGATGCAAGGAATGTTCAGAGCCAATGGAGGGTGTGGTTATGTTAAAAAACCAGAGTTTCTGTTAGAGACTGGTCCAGACAATGAGGTCTTCGACCCTAAAGCCAAGTTACCTGTGAAGACTACTTTGAAGGTCAGGGTTTCACATTAATCAGCTGCCTTATTCAAGTATCCATGTATAGTTTAATACTAACAAAGTCCATACTCTTCCTATCCTTAGGTGACTGTATATATGGGGGAAGGATGGTATTATGATTTCAAGCATACACACTTGATCAATACTCACCTCCAGACTTCTATACAAGAGTAAGTTTTGATTATCTCTTAATGCATATGAACCTTGTCACAGCAGTGCGTTTTTTATTCATAAGGATTGTTGTTCATTGCTATGCATTGCATATGATACCTTCCCTTTTGTTTTCACCTTGTTTGATGGCTCAACTGTGTGATTTGATAAACTTTTAATGCAGGTGGGGATTGCTGGAGTCTCTAGTGACACTGTAATGAAGAAAACTAGGGCAATAGAGGATAATTGGTTACCTACATGGAATGAGACATTTGAGTTCCCTCTTACTGTTCCAGAGTTGGCCTTGCTTCGCATAGAAGTTCACGAGTATGACATGTCTGAGAAAGATGACTTTGGTGGACAAACATGCATACCTATCCGGGAGCTACGAAGTGGCATTCGAGCAATTCCACTGTATAGCCAAAAGGGAGAGAAATACGCCTCTGTAAAGCTTCTCATGCGCTTTGAGTTCATTGATTGATTATGTGCATCCTTCTACTCTACATCATTGTGTACAGTCATTAAGACGTGTTAGTAGTATGAGTTTGTATGTAGTAGCTGGATGATATCTTCAACAATGCCCCCATTTAATGATGTAAGAAATAAAATGTGGTGTGTTTCGTTTTCTTGAGGAGACTTATTTATCTTGTAAGGCTTGTCAATATAAAACTACATAATATGAACATGGAAATTATTCGTGTTTTGTATGAGGATACTTCTAAGTCATCTGTTATCAAATGTTGGCTTTGGTCTTTGATGCTCTATCATTTCACAGTTTTTTAATTATGTTGTGAATACGAAGTCTCTATCCGTTTTGTTGATGATTATACTTAAGAATTTGGTTAGTTAGTTCTATTCTAATGAAAATAATAATAATTATATATTTTTTATTTATAAGAATAGAATATGAAATTTTGTTTGTAGTTGGATCTAAGTTTTCTTTTTCCACTGACACCACAAGCCTTATTTTTAAAGCATAGAAGCGTTTAGTTTGATTTTAAATTGTTTAAAACAACAATTATTAAGTTTGACAACGAGCATGAATACATAATGAGCATTTTTGTTTAATACTATAACAGCAATACGTGTTAAGGTATCTTGGTTAAGGGCAAAAGAAATACGTAATCGCTTCTCTAAGTAGACAATAGTCTTGGAAGAAATAGGTTTAACAAATTATTGATGTTCATGAGAGGCTAACAGAAAAGACCTAAACGTGATGACCCTTCTTTTTGTTTCCCATTCAGTTTAGTCATAAATTTTTTAATTAAAACTGAGATATATGGATGATCTATCTCTCTGTATATAACTATCCCTATTAAGGTCATACTTAAGATAGTTTTTTATTAATTGACTTACACAGATAGGAAATGAACCTCTTAGTTGTTTATTTGTTTCTAAGTATAATTGCTGTCATAACTTATTTGCTTTTTATATTGACATGTAAGTCTTGGAAGTAACCACATAAATAAGTATGAACAATTTCAAATTTTGGTTGCCATGTGGTAAACATTAATAAGATAGCATTCGAAAATCATGTTAATGAACCATTCAAAACAAAAATATTTTATCTTAATATCTACTTTTGAGTTTCTAGACGCCAAAAACAAGCGATGTTAGCAGTCATCCCAAATATAGATGTAGCCTTTCTGAGTTGGGGTTCACAGTTTAGATGCATGCCTGTAAAGTTATCCCTGCTGACATTGCACCAAAGAACCCATACACAGTGTTGGGGGGATATTTTGCCTTGACCTATAAGCATTCATAGCAAACATAAATGGACAAAAGGGAGTTGGATCAGTACCACACATTAATTACAAAGGACATACTCATCATCAACATCAGGGCCCCGACTCATTCCCACTTCAGTAACCCATTAGGCCTATGGCCCAGAATCCTTAGCCCAGCAGCATGTGCAGAATTTGCATCATGTGTCATCAACTTTCAGCCATTGAGCCACTCTTCCATATTTGACCAGCCTATAGAAAATTTGACTTGAGTACTTATTTTCAAGAGGAAGGGCAAATTGTTTCAGACTCAATGTGTCTACTCTAAAGCCTGTGTTATGACTCCATCACCTATCTGACGTGTGATTAGAAAGTAGCAATTCTCCAATAGCCATTAAGTCATCAACCAATCCACTTCTGAATTTGGTTCCTTTTCTCTAGTCAGACCCTTGCACCCATCATAGAAGTCAGCAATATCTTTCTTCTAAGTAATTAAAAAATGTGTAGACTAATCTATTTTTCATGGGGTCCATGTTTGGAAAGGTGATAAAGAAGAAAAAGGGTTAATTATAGCACTTCAGGGCCCAATGGCTCAACCACTCACTCTCACAAATAGTAACCTGTAGAATCAGAGTACACTAACATTATGTTTCTGAAGCCAATCTTTGTTGTTCACACTCTTTCCCACCTATTCTCTCACACGCTTGTCAAATTTGCAATTAGACTTGGTAAACTACAAGTAGCTTCCCTGTCAACGCGTGGCCAAATAAGTAGTTCATGACGGTGCCTTCTCCTCCGACCAAATATTAGTGCTATGAAATTCCACGTTACATCAAGTACAATGCCTTAAACTTATAGCCTAAACCTTAACATAGAGGTTGCATCCAGTACATTGCTTTAACGTGTAGCTTAAAGGACAAAAAGAGTGGTTACAAAAAATTGAGAGTACTTGCACACAATGTCACACGCATTAGCACAAATGAATCGTTTGAAATTATGCCTTGTGCGAGGGATACAAGGATTACAGTTTGCAAAATCTAGTCTGATAAAGAGAATAGCAGAAGAAAATTTAAGAGTGATGAATTTTACTGGCCGTTAGTGTTTCACAAAATTCTACGCTACAGCTTGATGTTAGGTGACATTCCTAGTCTTTACACCCTCAAGAGTATACCCATACAATTTTCAAAAAAAAAAAATCAATAGGAATGAGGAAACATTGTTCTACTTTGATTCCCTTTATCAGGATTTGAGTGTCAGTCTGATACAATGGAGACTGTACCACTGGAAATGCTGCCATGACTAGTATCACAAAGAGCCAAAGCACGCTCCAAATTTGCCACAATATCAGCCATTGTTGGTCTGTCCTTCCCCTCCAAATTTACACAATGCATAGCTGTATATGCCACTAGCTCCACTGCTTCTGTCTCATTTAACTCTGGTGGTTCAACTCTTGGGTCCAAAATTTTTGCCAATTCTTCTGCCATAATAACTGGCACTGCAAAGTCCACCAAACTCACTGGGGTGCCTCCATTTTCATCATTCTTGAATATTGCTCTCTTTCCTGTTAATAGCTCTAGAAGTACCACTCCAAGCCCGTAGACATCACTCTTTGCTGTCAATACATTTAGACCATAATATTCCGGATCAATATATCCAACAGTTCCTGCTGCCTTCGTTGGCCGGTAATCAAGGTCAGATTCTGGACTCATCAATGACAGTCCAAAATCAGATACTCTCGCTGTCCAAGTCGCGTCAATGAGAATGTTGGAAGACTTTATATCTCGGTGAATTATAGATGGAACTGCATAGTTATGGAGATACTCAATTCCTCGAGAAGCATCCAGAGCGATTTTGATCCTCATTCGCCAAGAATTCAAGACACTGCTACTCTTGTCCACGTTATTTTTGTCAAGCAAATGATCATACAATGCTCCATTCTTCATGTACTCATACACCAAAAGCCTCTCATCTTTCTCTTCGCAGAACCCCACCAGCCTTACCAAGTGCTTGTGGTGTAAACGGGACAAGAAGGCCAATTCTGACTCAAATGCACTCTCTTTCTCTTGAAACTTCTTCATCTTGTTACCCGTTTCGCCCCTTTTGATTGCCACCTCACGGCCATCCGCAAGTTTGCCTCTATAAACAACGCCATAGCTTCCAGCACCAATCTTGTTCTCAAGGGAGAAATTATCCGTAGCTGCAACAAGCTCGGCCAATGTGAATTCCTCAGCCCTTTCAGGATGCTTTGTTGATGAGGTTCCACTCCTTTGGCGTCTCATTATCCGCGACCCTTGACGCCTAATGGTGGATGATCTCGAAGGAGGACTAATACTGTTGTTAGAACCACCCCCACCATTTACACTGCCACCTCTAGTGATTGTTGGCTGCACAGAATTGTGAATCTTCTTCTTCCCTAAACAAACCCCAGTCCATAAGCAGTAAATCACACTGCATATCCCAGCAACACCTCCCACGGAACCAACAATGGCAAATGCCAATAAACCTTTGGTGAAGGCTTTTGGCTGAGAAGCAGGTGGCACCACCACCACAGGCGGCGGTGCCATTTGTGGTGGCTCTGGCCCTGGCATTGGAGGCCAACAAGGTATTGGCTTACAGATGTTACCATAGCCAGAACACAGAGACTCGGATTGAGGATATATCCCACATTCACTGCAGGAAGATTGAACACAAGGCCCTGGAAGTATTGGAGGCAAAGGAATCTCATAACCTGAACCATTAGCCCAACCAGGACCCCAACAAATAACTGAAAAATTGTTAGTCGTCAATCCACAAGTAAAATTGGACCCAGAAACAAGAACCTCAAAAGAAACACCTTTTGTAACATTCACCTCAAACAACCCCCTCCCACCCCAACAGACGACAGAACCATTGGATCTCCGAATAGCACAACTATGCTCAGCTCCGAGCGCCATACCAGAAAACTCTAAAGCCCCTCCTTCAGGAGCATCAATCTGACCAAAATCGTTACTTCCTCTACAAACCAAATACCCACTTGAATTCAACCCACAAACATGTGACTCCCCAGCCACAAGACTCGCCATAGACACGTTCCCAAACTCATTCTCCATTTTTCTCGCCATAGCCTCAACCCCCCAACACCGAACCCAATTACTACCCTTCAAAATTCCGCAAGAAAAACCCGACCCAGATGAAATAGAAGAAAACCGGTCCGACCCAGAAGGCAATTCGAAGTCGACATCGGTTCTCCAACACGACGCCGTTCCTTCGCCGACCGCAGTGGCGCAAACCTGGAAGTCCCCGAGGGCGAGATTCTCGAATAGAACAGTGTCATTGTTGTAAAGTCTCTTGCTTTGGAAGTAGGAAAGGGTGTCCCAGCAGAGAAGAGTGTAGTTGCCGGACCGGAGGCCGCAGAAGTAGCTCAGGCCGCCGGAGATCGCGGAGAACGAGATGTTGGGGGCGACAGCGACGACGTGGCCATTGCTGTAACACGCAATGCGCCGCGTCGGCTCCGATGCCACCACGCCGCAGACGGCGGCAGAGGTGACGGCGAGGGTGGAGGCAGAACCGAGGGCATGGGAGGGTGACAGTAAAGAGAGGATTAAGAGAGTGACAGTGAAGAGGGTGAAGGTAACGGCAGAGAAGAGTGAATTATTCTTCTTCATTGAGGGAAAGAATGGGTTTCGGGGTTGGGTGTTGCGGTTGTTTCTGCATCGTTGGCAGAGAGAAAGAGAGAGAGAGTTGAAGGGTCTCAACTCTCAAAATTCGAAGGGTACGGTGAAACTTTTCAGGGTGTTTGTTGCAGACTTTGTTGTTGACATCACATAACGTGGATTTTGAACCTGTTTTGAAGATCGCCTTTCTTTTTCTTTAGACCGTGTTTGGTTCATAAATTTTTCTTTCACATGATATTTTTTAATTTAGATAACTAAATGTGTTACAACACGCACACGTGGAGTAGTTTTTTTTATTTAGTTTATATTGGAAAGTAGAATATTTGAAAAAGGATATTTTTTTCATTTTTCTTGTTTTTTCAACTCGTAAATATAAATTTTAAATATTAGTGTGATAATTAGTAAAAAATCATTTATCTCAAATTTTTTATTTTTAATCCAAAGGAGGATGGTTATTCTTCTAAGATAAAAAATAAATAAATAATTTAATGATTTGAGTTTGGAAAGAATGAGGTATATGTGAATTTGATACTCAATTATAGATGAAGACAGAAGAGATACTTATAACAATAAGAAATATTAAAAATATCAAATA
>Ga0123341_1006211_pt1 | contig 10779 bp, 4 predicted proteins | sample Turbeapinknodule_FD_89959 | JGI IMG/M metagenome (GOLD analysis project Ga0123341, IMG submission 89959) | Root nodule microbial communities of legume samples collected from Mexico - Turtle bean Mexico pink nodule | ecosystem: Host-associated > Plants > Roots > Nodule | place: Mexico: Nepantla...
ATAAAAAATATTATAAAAAAATTATGATAAATATGCATTATGTAGGAATGCAATAATTATGATAAAAAATTAGTTTATTTCTACGTCTTGAAGGCTTAATCATGCAAAATTCAATTTTTATATTGAATAGGAATTGTTTAAAAAATAATAATTAAAGGTTAACATTTTAAGTTACGTTTAATATATAAGTTAAAATTTTAATTACTTAGTAATTCATTTTATAAATCTTATAATTGTGGAGACGTTGAAGAGAGGTTACAAGTCTTATTGTTTCTAAAATTGAAGATACTTGTTTCTAAAAAAAAAACGTTTTGATCCATTTTAAAATAATTACTTTAAAATATTTTGCTTGGACACTTATATGAACACAGATATGATACGGATACGGATACGGACACAAACACGGACACAGACACAGAGATATGTATAATCTTTAAAATGTAGGACACGAGGACACAAATTTATATATTATATAATTATGAATTATATAAATTGACAATAAAGATTTATGTGCACAAATATGTTCCAGATTTTTTGTGGAGGAGAAAGATGTTTTTTCATGACTGGTTCAAAATGATTTGTTTCTTATTTTTATAATCATAATAAAATTTTATACAATAAATTTGAATTTTTAAAAAATTAATATTTTTTTTTCTTTTAAAATTATGTTAGAATCGTGCTAGAATTATCAGAAATCCAACAAATATTTTTTGAATTAGACACTTTATGGATACGTGTCCTACGAGTGTCGGTGTCCGATATGTGTATCCGACACCGACACACCATTTAGGAGGAGTGTCTAAGCTTCATAGTCTCTCGATAAGAACTTTTTGAATTTTTACTTTGATTGTTGACATTATAATTTAATTAAAAAATAAAAATATATCTTATTAATGTTAGGGGTAAATTAAAAAATATAAATTTTTGTCCCATTAAAATTAGACTAATTTAAGAAAAGAGAGAATAACTTTAATTTACATTCTCTTTCTAATATTTTTTTTCATTATTAATTAAAATTTATTTGAAACCAAAAGGGTGACAAAGTGGATAGATCCACTAGCCAGCCACTAATTTCGTAAGACATGTTGACATTTTCTGTGTGCTACCTTTTTTTACGGACTCATCTTTTAATTAAAATTTAAATAAAAAATAATTTAATTTTTTATAATTTTAAAAGATAATTTTTTTAATAATGTTATAAATTAATTTTCAATTATTAATTACATCAATTAATAAGTGGAATATTATATATCAGGCTCTTTATTTGTGTAATTTACATTTTCATTATACTGCAATTTTTTTTTTAATCAAACTCAGTTTTTTATAATATAGTGTGGCATTCAGTGAATACATAAATTGGCAAAATAAAACTACTATATTTTTAATAGGAGAGTAACATTTATGCTATTGCAAGAAGTTTTTCATTAATGATGAAAGAGATTGAAGAAGTTAAAACTAATAAAAGTATTTAATGCTAATAAATGTTCTTAGACATTGATTAAGAAATCATAATAATGATTAGTAAGAGGAGAATTTGAATTTATTATTGTTCTAAAAAAAGATTAATTAAAAAGGTGTTCCATTTAATAATAAATAAATTAAAGATGAAAAAAAGCATGAGAAGTATATAAATGAATGGAAGAAAGAAGTGTAAGAGGAAGAAGAGTACACAACACACATGCACACATACACAACATTGGTTTTAGAAACATTGAAGAAATTGAACAAGTGAAAGGTGCTGTGATTCTCTGCGGCCGCTACTATCGTTTCCTTCCCTTTCTCTCTCCTACTTCTTCTCTTCTCTTCATTCCCCAATCACACTTTCTCTCTCTACACAAATCCCAATGTGAGTTTCTTCTGCTTCTTCTTCCCAATTCACGCTTTGCTTTTCCCCGATTCTAATCATACCTCAAATTCTCGGATTTACGATTCTGCCCCTCGCTCCGATCCGAGGTTTGTCTCTCGCGGCTTCTCGAAATCGAACACCGAACACGAAAATGAATTAAACGCGTCGTTTTGTGACGCTCGTCGCTTTCGGTGACAGCGGGGTGGAATTTGGAATTAATTTCGTGCTTTTTTGTTTGTTTGCTTTGATTTTGGGAACAGGGTTTTCACTGTTTCATTCAGCTTCTGAGCTCAATTGGCGCTTCTGTTCGCCGCGCGCAAAACGAGTCGTTTTGGATTCTAGTGTTGCGTCGCGTCCTATTCAGGTACCGTCTCGTTTTTGTTTTTGTTTTTTTTTTCAGTTTTTCTGCGCTTCTTGTTTTGTTTTCTTGGTGCCCTTAATTTTGTGTGGTGGGATTTTCCGATCTGTTGTTGAATATTCATCACGTTTAAATCTAAAGAATTTTAAATTGTATAAATCGATTATTTTAATTGAAGTCACACGTTCTTTGATATTGTAAAAAATTGAGGACAAATACTGTCACGATCAGAAACCCCAGAAACTTTGAAAGACAGAATCGCAGATCTTTTTTTAAAACCTTTGGCTTATTTAATACCAAAGTATTAAATGAGTAATTTTTTTTCTTTGCTTGGGTTATTAGGTAATTTGCTAATATTGTAATTAGTTAATGCTGTAATAAATGGCCAGAATCGCTGGTTGTTTTTAAAACTTTGGGCTTAATAAGTAGCGGAACTATTAAATGCATTTACTCTTTGCTTGGGTTGTTAATTAATTTGTAATAAATGTGTACTGTGTTGTGGTGACCGGATTTGGGGTGTTGGGTTGGTGGGAAGAATGAATTCCGTAATAAGTGTGCATGCTTGGTCTTTGTGGGTTTTGAGGGGTGGAAGTTATGGTGTGGTTTTTTGTGTGCAATGATCATGTGATAAGTGGTAGTTTTTTTCTACTGTATATTTGATTCCTGATCGGGTATTATGGGTGAGCATGATTAGTATCGTGCTTAAATGGATTGGATGGATTATTTCTTTCTTTGGGTCTGGAAAATTTGTGTTTCATGATTCAGTGGAGGGCATCATTAAATACTCGGTGTCAGGTTTTGCTGCAGTAGAGAAACTTTGCTATTGGGTGTTTATGCTTTTACTACTTTACCCGGTATATATGATGCTTCTGATTATTTTCGTTTCAATTTATTTACTATTGTAATTCCTTTTTAGCTTTAAAGTGTCTTCATTATAAAGAACATTTCTTGTTTTTTGTGTCTTGTGAATCATTTAATGGCATTCGGCTCGTTTTATCTTGATGAGGTTTGCAGCTCCTTCCCTGTGCAAAAGGAATATCTGAAAGTAAAGGAATAAAATTAAATTAAGTGGCTGTGAAGCTGGAAGCTAATTTTGGACTTTTCTTGGTTTTATTCTTTTTCACTTCTGCAAATTTTAAGGATTTCCTTCGTGGTTGTGAAATATTTGGGCAGGAAGGATATCAAATAAGATGAGACGAGTGAGTAATGAAATTGAAGATGAGGTGCTTCCTAGTGATCTGAGTGCGGCACAGTTGAATGATGAGAGTTACGAAGGAAGTACCAGTATTGTTCTGAAGAAAGGTCCGTGGACATCAACCGAAGATGATATTTTGGTGGATTATGTTAACAAGCATGGGGAAGGGAATTGGAATGCTGTTCAGAAGCACACAGGGTTACTGCGTTGCGGAAAAAGTTGTCGGCTGCGATGGGCTAATCACCTAAGGCCAAATTTAAAGAAAGGGGCGTTTACTGCAGAAGAGGAGCGGTTCATTGCTGAACTTCATGCCAAAATGGGAAACAAATGGGCACGCATGGCAGCACATGTAAGCATTTTCTATATAATTTGTCTATAACCCTGTGTATGTAGTTGTAATTTTTTTTTTGTTTTCTGAAGGTTTTCTTGAAATATTTGAATTCTATTATTTATTAGTGATGTCAGTGATGTTATGTCTTGTATTGTATCGGGAACTTCCATCTGGAGAGGTAATTTCCAATAGGTAATAAGCTGACGTAGGCGTACTCTAACCAATGTGTTAGAATACAGTTTACATGTCTTTTGTTAGATTTCCAATTTATAACATCACTCATTCTGTATAACTGTTAATTAACGGTGTAGTATGTTTGTATGTCAACTTTTACGCAATATAAAGCTTTACAATGTCTTTGTAAGTTTTTTCTGGATATCATCGTACAGGTTAAGGAAGTTAAATAATCATTATTGTTCTAACGTGGGCGACATTTATTTCAAAGCAGTTGTTAATTTTCTGTGTTTGTAAGTGATTTGTAATTCTATCACATCTACAACTTAAATTGCAAATTACGTTAGTAATAGTTACAAGGTTGCCCGTGTCACATTCTATTGGACGTTGTGGACTTGTGCCACCAAGAAAAAATAGTTTAATATTATCTTTGCCAAAACAGGGAAAAGACAATTATATTTACACAGTAAAGCTTGTTCAGTTGATAATATAATAATAAGTGTGAACTTCATCATCTATGCTAATCATTGTTAACTCATTCAATTTTGGGATTGAGTTAATTGCAAAGAAACTCATGGTTTTTGCTTTTTCTTAATTCTCATGCCTTTCATAATTGAGGGGTTTAAATTATTCAATTAACTTACCATAATTCATGAGTAAATATCTTAGTAAATATCTCAATCAGTTTCTTCTACAATTATTTCTTCTCAATATTATCAGCCTTTTTTCCTCAATCTGTTATAAATGGTTAATTTATTTTGCTTGTAGTTGCCTGGTCGCACCGATAATGAGATAAAGAATTATTGGAACACCCGGATCAAGAGGCGTCAACGGGCTGGGTTGCCACTTTATCCTCCTGAAGTGTGTTTGCAAGGTTTTCAAGAGAGTCAGCGTAACCAAAGTAATGGTGGACTTAATGGTGGCGATAAAATGCATCTTGATTTATTGCAGACAAATAGTTATGAGATACATGGTGCTATATTTGACAGTCTGAAGGATAATCAGGGAATCTTACCATATGCACCAAAGTTTCCCGATGCTTCTGTTTATGGCAATATGCTAAAAGGTCTTGATTCTTCTCAATATTGTAGTGTTATGACACCAGCATCACCTAAGCACAAGCGTCTTAGAGAGTCAACAATACCGTTTATTGGTTCCAATGATACGAGAAAAAACGGTTTATATCCATTTTCTCAAATTCGGGACAATAATTCTGATAAGATTGCACAATCATTTGGCATGCAAGCACTCCTTGATCCTGGTCCCTCATCACACAACTCAATGTGTTACAGCCATTCACTTTCAAATGGCAATTCCTCTACTTCTAAGCCAACTTTTGAGGCTGTGAAGTTGGAGCTCCCTTCACTCCAATATCCAGAACTTGATTTAGGTAGCTGGGGTACATCTCCCCCACCTCCTTTGCTCGAGTCAGTTGATGATTTCTTTCAGTCTCCTACACCAATTAGTACACTCGAGTCAGATTGTTCTTCTCCACAAAATAGTGGTCTGCTGGATGCCTTACTTTATCAGGCAAAGACTCTGAGCAGTTCAAAGAACCATTGTTCTGACAAAAGTTCAAATTCTTCTACTGCAACCCCTGGTGACAGAGGCGACAGCTCTGCTTTGAATGTGTACGAGACAGAATGGGAAGATTACGCAGACCCTGTATCTCCCTTTGGTGCGACTTCAATATTGAATGAGTGCCCTGCTCTTCTTAGAGCCAGTGAGAATTCATTGGACGAACAGCTATCCTTCCAGGCATTTACAGGTTAGTAATTTTCAATGTGCTGTATGGGGGATGGTTACTGAGAACATTTCACATCCTTATAAATTATCACAAACTTCTTTGGCATAATCTGAAATTTCTTAATTATTTTGAGATTTCATTTTATATTACGAGTCCTTAGATACTTGTTAATACTTATTTTATATGATAGAGTTGGTACATCGTTATGAATTCATTTATCAGTTTTAATGAAAAGGCATATGTTAGGTTTCTTCCTTAATTCCTTAATTCATGTGCAGGCAATATTCCAAAATTAGAGTTTGTTGATCAGGTTTGGACTCCTGACAGTGAAAATCAAACCTTGTCCCTCTTGAATATCACTCGTCCAGACTTCTTGTTTGCTTCAGATTGGCATGACTTAGGTTCTGGGGATGGCAAGAACCAAGCAATCACAACTGATACAACAATGACCCTTCTGGGAGACCATTTTGCCTCTGACCGTAAGCATATGACTTCTGGAACTTCTCAGTCAAGTCAGGTGTGGGGTTTTGGTTCTTGTGCTACGGCAAATAATATGCCTGCTCTGTGTCAGCTATCCGATCTTGGTTAAGAACGCTTCATAGATGTGTGATTTGAAACTCGATTATAAGTAGTTCTGTCATTCTTTTAACAAGATTGTCCAATGTCAATATTTTCTGGGCCGAAGAAGATTTTATGAGTGTGATTTATAGTACCAACAAAAGGTTCAGACTAATGATGCACTTTCGTGGCTTTGTCAATTCTTTTTGGGTGTTACATGTATTGTATACCATCATGAATCTTGTGGACACAAATGATTTTGCAGACTCTGATTAAATTGTTTAACTGCATTGCAGTTGAAACATTCGAATGCATGTAGCTGGATGGGTTAAAAATGTCTTCAATTTTTTGGCTTATGTTTTTTGTTTGAACTGATAATTTATCATTTTTTTTTTTGATCAGCTGATAATTTATCATTTATCTGTATTATGAGGTCATAAAGATATTATTCTCTCTGAAAATTTCTTAAGTTTCATTTTTATTTAGGTGCATGGCAAACTTTCAAAGTGTTTAAATTGGGTACATGATAAAAAATTGGCATGTCGGCTTTATCTTTTAAACAAAATATTTCTTAATTCTTCATCCTTTAGCTTACCCCGCATGGTATTAGAGAACTTGGTTGTTATCTAGCTAACAACACAATCTATGTTCCTCTTATAAAAAAATAGTTTAAACTCTAGAGTTAAATTTCTGTGATCAAACTGTTTATGAGTATTATAAAATAGAACAAAAATAACAAAAATATATAAAAATGAATATTTTTTCTATTTAATTTTATTTACTTAAATTAAAGCAAAAAGTCTATACAAGCACTACATTTATTATAGGTCTAGTTAAAGAGACATAATATAAAATAAAGAGCCAATAAAAGTTAGAATAAGAAAAGACAAAATGAAAATGTTCAGAAAACAAAGACACATAGTTAATGACAAAGCGATATGAAGAATTTCATAGATTTTCATATTCGACATCCAAGGTAGTTACAACGAAGCAAGTGACAGGGATATGATTGAACAATCAATCACATGCATTAAAGGGTTAATGTTCTCATCAAAGATCATAAAGGACACAATTCAAATTGTTTCATATGCTCAAAGATGTGAAAAATATAATCAAAGCAAGAATTGTCATATTCAGCATCCTAGGTGATGAAGATGATGAACAATGCACACAAATAAAGGATACCTAGAGATTTCTATACTAACGATTCAACATTCACATTAAGATGGAAAGCCTAAACAATTTAAATACAATTGAAGTCCAAGACGTAAAAGAATCAATCAAGAGTAAATATTTTCTTATATGGCGTCCAACGACTATGTGAACAAAGAGATGAATGAAGCATACGAAGATTACTAAAAATGATTTAGCGTCCATTGTCTTAGTGTGTTGAGAGAATGTTTCATATATGTTGCTTAGAGCACTCATAGTTGGGAGTGAACCTTATTGTATATCCTTCATTGTGTGAAGATTACCCTGTGAGCTTTCATTATTTTCTCTCTTGTTGAGAGGTCTTAGTCTTAGGAGAAGATTAAAACTTATTGTCTGGAGAGGTGTTTAATACTTATTATCGGAAGATGTGGATAATACTTGTGTACCTGGAGAGATGAATAATACTTGTGTTGATAAAGGCTCTTAGGTCAACCAGTATAAATTATGTGCATACTTTTCTCTCTATCTTTTATCTTTTATATATTGTTTTACCTTGATATTTTTTGCAGGTGCCAAATTAGAGTTTGTGCTCTATTCAACCCCCTTCTATAGTAGACAATCTTTTCAGCAGTAAACGTTGATCCAAAGATTACAACATTTCCCAAGGTATACAAGCTATTCTTCCTCACACCTTCATGACCACCATGGCCCCATCAACACTTTCAACACCCCTTTTCACATTTGAATACATATCCCTTCTTTTCAAGTTCTCTAAGGGATATCATATTTCGTTTCAAGCTAGGTAATATACCTAACTTCTTTAAGTATTCTCTCAGTTCCATCATGTAGAAGAAACTTAATCATTCCAATATTAGTTATCTTGCAGGACTTGTCGTTTCCAAGAGAAAAAACCCTCCTTCAAGTTCTACAAACTATTGAAACCATAAATGGTTAGGTATAATGTGAAACGAACAACTAGAGTTCTTGATCTATTCATAATCATCAACTAGAGTTCTTAGAATCACTCTAAGTTTACCACCCTTTCCTCATTGCCATTAACCTCGAGAGTGGTTGGTCGATCCTAGTTCTCCACTACATTGGGAATCTCTTCAACCATATTTAGATTTCCATTGAATAAATCCTATCGAAACTCCCTTAGTCAAACATTTCCAGGTGCTCCTGCTCAGAGTAATGGGAGATGATCATATCGGTTAAACTCTGTTCTAGACCCTCAATTTTTAAGGATTTTCCCCTTAATTATAAGGACCTCTCTATCTCTTTCTTGGAAATCAGACACCTCTGCCACAAAGTGGTTTCATCACCCTTCAATTATGTGTTTTGGACCTTGAGTTCTTTATTCTTATTAGCCAAAAGTGTGTTCCATTTGCTTCTGATGACAATATCTTGCATAAAGAACACCGATTGGTAAAGAAACACACATGGGTGCACTCCATTTTATGTTCTTTACATGTAAGTGTTTAGAGAGATAGAACATCATTCATATTATGGACACATATGCATAATGATGTTTGATTGAAATTTTATTTTCTCACCTTTCGTTTTTATTTTTTTTACTTTCTGTTATTTCATTTATTTACTTTTTAGTATTGTAAAAATATTAAATTTTTTCAAATATTGTTAGAGATCCCACATCGACTAGAGATTAAAGTCTTTTGTAGTATATAAGTGGTGCAAACCTCACCTCATTGAACCGATCCTAGCGATTATTTGTGTTGGACCTATCATGTCATCCGCTATCGGGTCGCTATCAGACCACTCATAATATATAGTCCCATGCACATAAATATATTATTTTATATACTAATACTAATTATAATAACCAAAGTCAGTGAGAGATAAATTATAAGTGTAGTGAGTAGTGTATGAAATATCACTTATCTTTATTGGAGTTTCAAGGTCTTAGATCCTATTTCAGAAGTTTGTAATCACGGTGAAGGACAACTTCTGGGACCTGCTATTTATTTGGGTAGAAGTGTATTCATTAGACTTAAATTGGATGAGCCGAAGAAGGTAATTGCTTCCTCAATCTAAACCTAATTTTAGTATGAAAAGACAAAAATGTCCTTAAAAAATTACATATAAAAATACATTTCAGACCTCATTTTTTGAAATCAGATTTTTTTTTCAAAACGAATTTGTTGTATTGCAGATTTTTTTTATCCGGAACGAGATTTTGAAGATTTTTATTCCTAGAACACAATAATCTCTTATAAACCTACTTTTTTAAGATATATTATTTTTAATTTTGGATTTTCTTATTCAAAATAGAATTTTGATTTTTTTTGTAGATTTTTATATTGGAATACAATAATCTCTTCTCGATCTACTTTTTCCAAAATGTATTATTTTTAATTTTGGATTTTCATTTACGAAATAAAAGGTATTTTCAAAAATTTGAAATTGTGTTAGTCACAGATTCAAAAAGTTAAAAAAAAATTGGGTGTACAAAAAATTTGCCAAAAAAGATACAATTAAGTACTCAAATCGGGAACTTAGCACGACAAAACAGTAAAGTTTTTAAATAAGAGATTAAGTATAGTACTTATAATAATAAAAATAATACTAACATATTATTATTGTTGCAATAAAAAATCTTAGTAATAATATTGATTATTATTATTTTATAATAACAATAATTGTATCATAATAATAATAATATTATTATTATGACTATTAATATTAAAATAATATAAAGAATCAAGACTAAATTATGAACACTTTTTGTTAAAAGAAATTACCCGAAGCCAATTTTGTTAAAAATCAGTATGGGTCACTGTTAACTTTGGTCTTTGAAAAATAAAAATCTACAGAACAGTGGACTGATGCAACGGTCCCAATCAAAATAAAAATAATAAACTGGATTGATCACAATGATCATTGAATCAGTGTATAGCAATGTCAAAAACAAAATGAAAAAGAAATTTTTACAAAAATATAGCAATGTCGACAAAACTAAAAAACAAGAAAGAATCACGAGTATGTCTGCAACTTGTCATGGCTCAAAATAATGTAAGTTGAGGGTCCCTCGTGTTTTTTTGTTTGTTAAAGTTAGCCGCCAAAATTGACTAAAGTCATCACTTATTGCAATTTGTTAAATGTTAACTCTTCCCTATCTGCGTTCACGCTTCACCCTTCATTCACATAATTAAGCTCTGCTTCTAATTTTCCGTCATTTCTTCTCTTTCATTCACATAATTAAGCTCCACTTCAAATTTTCAGACATTTCTTTTCTTTCATTAGCTACTTCCTTCTCAACCATGCCAGTGATAGAAACACTTGGTGGTGCTCTTTTCGGTGCTGTTCTTCAGGTGCTGTTTGACAGGCTTGGTTCTCGTCAAGTTTTTGACTACTTTCGTGGAAAAAAGCTCGATGTGAAGTTGCTGAAGAAGTTGAAGAG
>Ga0123341_1006212_pt1 | contig 10778 bp, 7 predicted proteins | sample Turbeapinknodule_FD_89959 | JGI IMG/M metagenome (GOLD analysis project Ga0123341, IMG submission 89959) | Root nodule microbial communities of legume samples collected from Mexico - Turtle bean Mexico pink nodule | ecosystem: Host-associated > Plants > Roots > Nodule | place: Mexico: Nepantla...
ACCAACAAGTTTTTGGATAACTTTCTTTTCTCTAATACTTAAATATGACAAAAAATAGTTCTTATGTAGATGAAAAACTTACTTGAAACAATTTTAACTTAATGCTATTCATAACTAAAAAAGTTTGTATTAAAATCGTCATTTACGACAAAATTTAGAAAAACATTTTAAATTTTAGAGGAATGGAAATGATATTAAATTTCTTAAAAAATATATTTAAAATATTACACGGTTTGTTTATAAATTAATTTTATTATTTAAATAATAATAAAATTACACCGTTCTTTATGTAACTTCTTTTATATTAATAGATGATAATAATATATTAAAATTAGTTTACTCTTAATAAATAATAAATAAATAAATCATCGGTTCAAACTTGAAAACAAGAACCTGCAACGGTGGACTCCTTCCACATTATTTCGTCGCTTTTCCCTCCTTCTCCTTCTTTCATTCTTCTCTGTCTGTAACTAACTTGTCCTAGAAGTTTCTCTCTCTCTAGAACTTCTTCTTTCACTCTTAGCAAAAGTCTAGGGTTTCAATCCTCTGTGCTTCCTCAACGCCTTCATCATCTTCTTCTTCACGAGATGACGAGCATGGAGAGTTTGATCGGTTTGGTGAACAGAATCCAGCAGGCCTGCACCGTGCTCGGCGACTACGGCGGCGACGCCGATAGCAACGCCTTCTCGTCTCTATGGGAAGCTCTTCCTTCCGTAGCCGTCGTCGGAGGCCAGGTCATCACCTTCACAATCACTAAACATGAACACGCTTTGTTCGTAGAAGTATAAATAATCATCTAAAAATAAAAGGAGAAAACAAACTCAGTAGAATTTCGTAGGTGCTGTTTGTTTGTGTTGTTCTCCAGTCAAATTAAAGTTTCACCTCGCTAATCGAATTTGTATAAACCTTGAATACAAACCTTTATATTGAATTGGAGAATAACTCTAACAACACAGTTACAAGTAAATAACATATCGAAGTTTTTTTCCAATACGTCAACATGCTCTGTGTATGCAGTAGAAGGTGAACGATCCAACAATAAGTAGAGAAAACTTGAGAGTTTTTGGAGCTGTTTATGTTGTTCTGGAGTTTAAATTAGAGTTTCGTCTTGATTATCAGTCCTGTGATGTTTCAATACAAACCTTTGTTAGGTTAAGTGAAAGTCCAATAGGAGAATAGCCAAATAACACCTGTGAAGAATAGTATAGTTTTGTCCAAAACTTGAACATGTTCGGTTGTTTCAAAGGAGTAAGTAAAACAATCCAAAAATAAGAAGAGAAAACGTGGATACAATTTCTTGGTGTTGTTTGTATCGTTCCCAAGTCAAAATTAGAGTTTTACCTCCATAATCAATACGTACAATCCTTTCTTACAGATATATGTTATGCGAAGTAAAACTTCAATTGGAGAGCAAACACAAAACACTTGTATCTTAAATTTTTGTTCAAAACCTCAGCATGTTCTGCTCTATTGTAGGAGTAGAAGTACAACCATCCAAAATAAAAAGAGAAAACATAGACACAATTTCTTAGGCGTTGTTTTATGGCCAAAATTTGAGTTTCACTTTTGCAATGAATCTACATAATCTTTTAATACAAATCTTTGTTCGGTCCTAGAATAAGAACCATTCAAAAATAAAATTAATTGATTTGTTTATTTATTGAAAATGAATAGAGTTCGGGTAAGTCTTCGGTTCTGGAAAGCATCGTTGGACGTGACTTTCTTCCTAGAGGATCAGGTTCGCTCGCCCTCTCTCTGTTCCTTTCTCTATTTTGTGGAGTGTGTTATTTATTTTGGCGTAGTTTACATAAACTTTACAAGAGGAAAATAATAAACATAAAATGAATTAAACTTGTTTCATCATTTTGATTTTTTTAAAAACTCTCGTTTGAGCTTATTGAAAAGTTTGTCTGAAAATATCTTAGTTAATTTAGCTAATTAATTTACTAATTGAATTTTAATTGGAGCTTGTGTTTGAATTGCAGGGATTGTGACGAGGCGTCCATTAGTGTTGCAGCTTCATAAGGTTGATGGCAAAGCGAAGGAGTATGCAGAGTTTCTTCACATGCCAGGGCAAAAGATCACTGATTATGGTAATGTGATTCAGTAACTGATTTTGTTTGCTGCTTGTTGTATTTCATGTTACTGTTATGTATTTAATGGTTTACTAGTTGATGTTTTTCAAAAGTTAAGTTGAGACTTGTGCTGTAATGAATAAATTATTTGCTAATTATAGAAATAGGACAGGAGGGTCTTTTTTGTTTCCCCTGTTTCTGTTTTGCATGTAGGACAATTTTAATGCTTGTTTCCGTTTTGTGGTTTTATTTTCTCTGATTCGGTTGTGTTTCAATTGTTAGACTCGTCACCAGCGTTAGTTAACTCTGGCATTTATTCTTTCTATCGATTTGTTTTTTGTCATTATCCTTTAACTAATAGTTCGCTTGCAATTTATCATGCCATCATTGTACTGCTTCACAGTTAGCTCACTGGTGCAATTATTTGTGTGCTGCTGATAATTTAACTAATATTTTTATTCCTTTTTTTAGTTTTAATTTTCAAATTTGAATTTCTTTTTGCAGCCTTTGTTCGCCAGGAGATTCAGAATGAAACTGATAGAGTAACAGGGAGGACAAAGCAAATATCTCCTGTTCCAATTCATCTTAGCATTTACTCTCCACACGGTGCGCTTTTATTTTTATTGCCTCTAACTACTTACTACAAGATGGATGGCTTGCTGTAAACTCATGTTTTTGTTATCAATTTTTGAATTAAAGGATTTTTTTATTGAAATAGAAAAATGAATAGAAAACTGAGGGAATAGTATTCTCATATCATTTCGAAAGAAAAAAATTGTAATAGCCCAAATAGTGTGTTGATCAATATAGCAGATTCCTATATTCTGTTTTCCTTTTTGTGAAGTAAGCTCCCTAAAATATCATTGGCTGAATACCATAAGGAATTCAACAATCTCATTGTTCAAAATGAAAGAACGCCCAAGGGAGGGAGGAAGAACGTTTATTATCCTTCTAAATCTATAAACCCATGAATTACTATTATTCCCTCTTTACTTGCCATCAAACATATCATTACGGATATGGAAGAAGCATCTACAACTCTAAGAACCAGAGGAATCCAAGGTCTAAATAAACTGTCCTGTATACATTTGAAGATAGGCAGAGTTAAGTCAAGTGAGAAGTGTTAACATATCAGAAGTCTTCCTATGCATATAATACAGGTAAAATATAGAGACTTTGCCAAATGCTATAAATCTGGCTATTAAGGGATGACATAAAAAAATCGCATGATGAACCACTTCCTGTCCTTAAGCTATTATAAGAACAAAGAATAGCCTAAAGAAATGGATTTACCGAAGACTAGACTTGCATGAATTTACCGAGGTCTAGAGGTGCTTCTTTACCCCATTATTTGTGTGGTTCCAATTTCCAACTATTAAGGCCGATAAATTGTAAAATGAATTTGCCCTCCTTTTTCTTTTGTTCCACCTGTACCTGCAAAGTTTGCTGATTTGCTGAAATCTACTTCCCCAGCCTTGCTTCCAATTAGATAAAGCAGGATTAAAACATCTTTTAGTAAGGGCTGCTGGCAAAATTGGTCTGACCAATTGGGCAATCCGAATAGCTCATAATACAGGTTTGGTTAGACTGAAAAAATAGTGATCTAAATTGAAGTGGAGAAATGTTGTCCCGAACGTTTAGTGCATGGCTTAATGGGCTTAATCTATTCTCACTCGGGACAGTCTCATGGGTCAACTTTTTTTTAAAAACAATTGAAAATAATGTTAGTCCGTTGTGCTGGGCCAGGCCATCTGATTCACCAGTCTTGGCTACACTTTCACTGGCTATCCTGGTAGTTACGGCTACTTCACAATAATTTACTCGTAACCTTTGCTCATGACTCTGTCTATAGATTTGATGTTAAGCACTAGTCATTTTTTGAATTTTATATTTAGTTTATACTCATTCATTTTTTTACTTGGGTGAGTTCACTTCACTAGTATTACTTTTATGTATAATTATGTGGCATAACTCGAGACTAGTTTTTCTGTTAAGTGCGTTTCCTAATTCAACCTCCTCGTTTGTGTGAGCAGTTGTCAACCTAACTTTGATTGATTTGCCTGGATTGACTAAAGTTGCTGTAGGTATGACTTGCATTCAATTTGTCACTGTGTTTTTCTTTGGATAATGTAATACTTGTTTTTAGTTTATACTGATTTGCGATTGTTATTTTCAGAGGGACAGCCTCAGACTATTGTCGAAGACATTGAAAATATGGTTCGGTCTTATGTTGAGAAGGTAAAAGAAGTTCTCTGTTTTTGCTTAATTTCTTCTCACTCTTCCTATTGAATAACCTTGATTAGATGATGCATTATTATTTCATTTAGTGCACTATTTTCTTTTGTACTTTTACCTCTGAGACTGGAGACCTAAACTGCCCATTCCCAAACCAATATCCTTTCTCTGTTTCTATGGTGATATGGGTAGTTGATTACCATTTTATTACCTTGTTGAAATGTTTATTTATACATTAGTCAGCAAGTGGTGATGGTGGTAAGATACATATTTACTTTAACTGGTGCTATACTTGATTCTTTGACAGCCTAATTGTATTATACTGGCAATATCTCCAGCAAACCAAGACATAGCCACTTCTGATGCTATTAAGCTTTCAAAGGAGGTGGATCCCTCAGGTATATAGATTTTCTGTGGAATGATGACTTGTTTAGTACCTTTGCTCGAGTCATTATTTGTCACTGAAATCCTTGACTGTAAATAATCCAGGTGAGAGGACATTTGGAGTGTTGACAAAGCTTGATTTAATGGACAAAGGAACTAATGCCTTGGATGTAATCTTTCTTTCTCCTTATAGCATGTTCCCTGTCCTGCTGTTTATGCTGTATATAATTAAATTTCTAAAAAGTTTTAACAGTGCCCTATATAACCATATAATTAGTTTGCCTTGCCCATTTTTTCCCCTTAAGGTCCTTGAAGGAAGATCTTACCGTCTGCAACATCCCTGGGTTGGTGTAGTAAATCGATCCCAAGCAGATATCAATAAAAACGTTGATATGATTGTTGCTAGACGTAAGGAGAGTGAGTATTTTGAAACCAGTCCCGACTATGGACACTTAGCCAATAAAATGGGTTCTGTATTCCTTGCAAAACTTCTCTCACAGGTTTGTCTTTCAGAAAGTTGTTCTTTTCCCTTCTTTAATTAAAGAATTGTTACTTTAATCATATTAACTATGTTGTAGAATTTGGAGTCAGTAATTAGGGCACGGATACCCAGTATAACATCTTTGATAAACAAAACAATTGAAGAACTTGAATCAGAGATGAATCAAATTGGGAGACCAATTGCTGTTGATGCAGGAGTGAGTGGTTTACATTTGTGATTATTTCCTGAAAGTACGTACTCTTTCTTTAATATCCTGCAGAAGAATATTTTAACTATTCTTTCTCATACAGGCTCAACTATACACCATCCTAGAACTATGCCGCGCATTTGATAAGATATTCAAGGAACATTTAGACGGAGGGTAAATATATGCTATGATATTCACTTTTACTCTATTAGGCTATCTTGTCTGAATTTTTTTCGGGGGGTAAATATTTGATATGATGTTCAATTTTACACTATATAATACTAGTTTATTTGATTTTACTTTTGGGTGGATGGCATCTTTATTGAAACTCGACTATTTTCAATCATCCTCAAGGGTTTGACGGTGTATGTTTGGGTTAGGTTTAATTGGGATGAAATAGTATGTACTTACTTCAAACTAGGTATTTGACTTTTCCCCATTATCATCCTCATGAATTAATTTTTTTTATAAAACTTATGTTAGGAATCATTATACATTTTGACATCTCAGTTAGGCTAATATCTCAAAATTCACCAATCATCGATGACATGAAATATAACATAAAAGAGAAAAGAATACAAAACATGGGAGAACAAACCAAAAACATGTAAGAAAAAGAAAAACAATCTAAACACGGAATAAAGCAAAATTGGTATCTCTTATGGAAAAAATTAAAACTAAGACAAGTTAGATTTGATATCTAAGTAATTCTCTTTTTGTTTACAGCTAGCTAAATCCTACTTAAAATCTGGTTTTGTTTTTGGTTCTTGTTCTTTTTAGACAAAAAAACACTGTATACTGATTTAATGTACCACCTGAATATGGTATAGCAATTTGGAATGATAGTCATGAATAATCTTTCTTTCTGATCTACAAGTTAACAGGTATCTTTGGTTACATAACCCTTTTGTTTATTGTCATAGGCGAGCGGGTGGAGATAAAATCTATAATGTCTTTGACAATCAGCTTCCTGCTGCATTAAGGAAGCTTCCATTTGACCGTCACCTATCTCTTCAAAATGTAAGGAAAGTGGTATCAGAGGCAGATGGTTACCAGCCTCACTTAATTGCCCCAGAGCTAGGTTACCGGCGCCTGATCGAGGGAGCTCTCAGCTACTTTAGAGGCCCAGCTGAAGCTTCAGTTGATGCAGTAAGAATACCTGGTTGTACTCTTTCTTCTTTTTTAATTAAAGCCTACACAGAAGTTAAAGCGGGATTTCTTTGATTTCAATGTAGGTTCACTTTGTCTTGAAAGAACTTGTGAGGAAAGCAATAGCTGAAACTCAGGTAAATTTTGGGGATTTATTTCAGGACATAACTTTAGACACAGATCTACAGTAGGTAAAACTTCATTATTGATAGGAGTACATCAAAAGCAACTGTGTCTTCGTTATGTCCTTTATTTTATAGTATCTTTGTTCTTAAGGTTCCTAAAATAGACTATGAATTTGTGATTGAGTAGGAACTGAGACGTTTCCCAACTCTTCAAGCCGAACTTGCTGCTGCTACAAGTGAAGCTTTAGAGAGGTTCCGTGAAGAGAGTAAGAAGACAGTTATTCGACTTGTCGACATGGAAGCTTCGTATCTCACTGTGGAGTTCTTCCGGAGACTTCCTCAAGAAATGGAGAAAGCCGGAAATCCAGCTAATCCAGCTACTACCCCAAATGAGGATCGATATGGAGAAGGGCATTACAGGAGGATTGGATCAAATGTATCTTCCTATATTGGTATGGTGTCAGACACTCTCAGGAACACTATCCCAAAGGCTGTGGTTTTTTGTCAAGTCAGAGAAGCAAAACTATCATTGCTAAACCATTTCTACACAGTAATAGGGAAGAAAGAGGTAATACGGGCTTTAACTTTAATTTCTCTCTTTTTCTGATAACGAATATTATACAATCATGGAAGAATTTTGGTTTGCTTCAGATATGCTTCTAAAGTGATATCCAAGTGATTATTCTGTGTAATTTTTAATTTGTTACACTAATCATTTGATCTCTTGTTTCCATTTTAAGTTTTAATTTTTATACGACAAAACTATAAGTTCTGTAGTCATTTTTATTTCAAATATATTCACAAGGTTTGATCTGCTATTAATGTTGGTGCAGGCTAAACAGCTATCCCAGTTGTTAGATGAAGACCCTGCCTTGATGGAGAGGAGGCAACAATGTGCCAAAAGGCTTGAACTATATAAAGCAGCAAGGGATGAAATTGATTCTGTTTCCTGGTCACGTTGAACTCGGTTGCCATTGGACCTTTTCAGTGCCTTAGGCTGACTACACCAAGATATCATTTTTATTTTTAGAGTCTATATTATTTTTTTCTTCTGGCTTTTGTATATTCATTGACATTAAAAACAAAATAAGCCATTTTATATTTCTTTGCTGATCGTAGGATAGTGATGGAGCTAATTGTTGTTTCTTGTCCCAGGAGGTTGTACATGAGGAGAGACCACGTACTATATTCTTTTATTAAAAGTTAAAATTACATTTTTTTTAATTTGAATAATTTTTTATTATGAATGGCAATTTGGTCCTACGGATTCTCATGCAGACTTTTAATTCGGGGTTTACAACCTGGTTCATTTGAGATGGGACCCTGTATTTGCACTCATTCCCTTTTATGTGTACACCTTTCTGTTGTAGGTTTTTTCTAAACCACTCCCATCGGTTTCAATTGTCCCAATCTCATTCTCTTGTGCACACACGAATCCCTAAATGATATGTAATTGTTGTTCCTCTTGTTCCCTTACTCCTGTAATTGTTTGTTCCTTTCGTTCTTGTTTAGTGCGATGGTTAATCTTATAATTGTTTATTTCTTTCGTTTTTGTTGTTTAGTGTGTGACCGTTATTCTTTTTCTGAGGGGAGTCGTGAGCATCTCTATCTACACTATTATTTGGGTGATGATAGTTTGACATTATGATCTTTCTCACGTTTAAATTACAACTCTATATTATTTATATTTATTTTTATTATTTTAATATAATATTTTATTATAAAAAAACAGTTGTTAAGTGAATGTTGATGAAATATAATGTCATAGATATATTTTCCCTCTTATTTTTATGGTTGTGTTTTGTTGGAATATAATATTAAAATGTACTAGCACATTGTAAACATTAAATTTTAGAATTTAGTTTTAAAAATGTAGTAGGTGCTTTAAATGTAGTAGTTTATAAATTTATGTTTGGATCAAGTAATGTCCTCTTAAAAATGATTTGTGAGTGAAAACACTTGATCTACTGTTTATATTTGAAATAGTTGATTTGTATGAAATTGTATTTTATGATTGACAATGCATAAAGTCAATTGATATTGCTTTTCATTATTTGAGATTTTTGGCGTCACCTCAATAAAATTGACATTGTATATGACAATTGCTTACATAAAGTCTAAGTGAATTGGTAATATTGTCTAGAGTCTATAATTGTGTTTGACAATTGCTTACATAAAGTATGAGTGAATTGGTAAGACGGTTTAGAGTTTATAACTTTATGTTTGGATCAAGTAATGTTCTCTTGAAAATGATTTGTGAGTGGAAACACTTGATGTACTGTTTATATTTGAAATAGTTGATTTGTATGGAATTGTATGGAGAGAAAGACGAGGAGGAGGGGAAGGTGCGCCCCCTTTCACATGTGAGGAAAATAGACAAATTGGAGGGTGGAGTTGGAAAGTTTTATATGAGGAGACCTAATCAATTATGTCTCATTTTGGTTCAGAGCAATATTTGACCCATGTTGTGTGATGTTATTATTAAATCTTAAAAACCTTAATTTGATGGAGTACTTAAAATGGAAAATGCGGTCCAATTTGTAAGCGTTACTATTAAGTCCTAAAAACCTTAATTTGATGGAGCACTTAATACATGAAATGTAGTCTAATTTGTAAGCGTGCAAGGTATCCAATGAGAAAAAGAATTTAGTTAATTTACCTCAAATTAAAAACAACTTTTGAAATATTATGAATAATCATCCACTTTCTTTTAAATTAATTCTACAAAATTTTCCATTTATACTTAACAATATATTTAAAAACATAAATATATAAGTCAATATATTTATACATGACAGATTTTCAAATTTAGATTATAATTATGTTAAAAAAATTAAAAAAAAACAATTTCTTTTCATACTCAAAATATATTTTTTAGTTCATTCTAAAGTTTAAATATTCACCATTCAAATACAATTTATACATATTATAAAAGAAATATCCCAAGGACATATTAGTCATCTTCATTATATTTTTAAATTTTAATTTTTTTCCGTCATATCAATTAAATCCACTATAATTTTTTATGTCATTTTTTTTCTCTTAAATTCACTCACTTTCCTTACATTCAAATAATCTTACTTTTTCCTCATTTCTTTCCTTTTCTACTCTCACCTCCATCTAAACAAAACCTAAAAGTAAGAGGATTGATTCAAAAAAGGTGAAGCAATATCTTAAGTCATCCGGTATTTCTTTCTAATTGCAAGCAAAAATGCCAAACTCTAAAATGAGGTATCGTATAGATTGTATAGCTAGTAGTTGAGATATCGTAAACATATTATATTTCTACACTAAAATGAGGTAAAAATATGTCATTCCAACGTAAATAGGAATACATAATTCAATCGTTTCATATTTGACCCCACAATTCCAACTCTACTTTGTCTAAGCTGGGATTAGATAGTTCCTAACTATATTATCCTTTCAGGTTGTTTGTTTCTGCACTTGCATAATTTCTTGTGGCACCACATAGTTCTTAAAATATTAAAACAAAAATTATTTTATTGATGTTTTTTATTTTGAAATGGATGATTCGGAAAAACTTCTGATTATAGAATCAGAAGGTATTTATGGATTGAAAATACCTTTTCTATTCTATAATCCATAATGAATTTATTTAAAAAATACATTTTAAATTATGAAATCCATAAGGTATTTTTAGATTATGAAATCTAGAAGATATTTTTAGATTATAAAATCTAGAAAGTATTTTCAGATCTAAAAATACTTTCCATAGTCTATAATTCATAATTTATTTTTCTAAAGAAAAATATTTCAAATTGTAGAATATATTAGGTATTTCTGGATTAGGAATACCTTTTAATTATACTATTTAAAAGATATAAATAAAAAATAAAAATTATTTTCAGATTGTAAGATACAAAATAGTCTTTTGATCTTACCTGAAAATGCAAAGAGAAGTTACGGAGTTGTAGGAAGAAATAGTCTATCATTCAGAACCAATAGAAAGGACTATTAACAAAGCTGATAATTAGGTATCAGTATAGAGCTCTTAAAAAAAATATACTTCACACAGTTGTATTAAATTTTTGATTTGATTGATTTAGATATAAATATATATAATAAAAAATAAATTTATAATTAAATAATATAAAAAATAT
>Ga0123341_1006213_pt1 | contig 10778 bp, 10 predicted proteins | sample Turbeapinknodule_FD_89959 | JGI IMG/M metagenome (GOLD analysis project Ga0123341, IMG submission 89959) | Root nodule microbial communities of legume samples collected from Mexico - Turtle bean Mexico pink nodule | ecosystem: Host-associated > Plants > Roots > Nodule | place: Mexico: Nepantla...
CTACTTAACCACTTGGTTAAGTTAATGTCCAGTGGGGATTTTCCTTAGGTTTTCACTATTAATTGTTTAACAATCTCAATCATAAATCTAAAGTGTCACCTAAATGAACAATCCTAAAATCAACTCACATCATGTGGTTATCAGAGTTTAGGTTCTTATGCTTAATTTTCTTGAGTTGATTTGACACTTTACAATTTCTTTACATTCTAGCACCTTTAATTCTTGTTTTAAAATTCAAGTACTTTTACTTTCTTGTCTTTAAATTCAAGTACCTTTAAATTCTTGTCTTTATTTTCTTGCTTTTTATTTTCCAGTCCTTTATTTCTTGCATAATTTTTTTGGCCATTTTTAATATTCATAGCATTTTTCGTTTTGAATATGTTTCTTGTTATGTCTTTTTATTGATCTTGCCTTTTACTTTGAGTCTTATGTTCATTAGTGTTCTAGGGGTTCTTGTTTTGATTTTACTTACTTGCTTTTAATTTTGAAGTTTGAAAGTAATTAGAAACTTGTTTTTAGTAGAAGTAGATTTAAAGTTCCAAACACATGATTTTAAGTGTTCAATTATATTGAATCCAACCAAATTTTTTGTGAAAATTGAAAGTTCTTGGAAATTATGCATGATGCAAACTATGGTCATTTCTTTCCATAAGTCAAATTAGTATAAAAAAAAAATAGCAAATAAAAGTTTAAAAGGCATCTTTGGTTTTCACTTATCAAAGAAAAATCATTTTCCAAAATATGGATTCAACTTGATTGGCAAATTGTTTTCAACCTTGTGGAATTTTTTTATCTTTTTGCTTTAACATTTTTTGTAAAGAAAAGTTTTATAGTTAAAAGTTTAGTAAGTATCTTAAGTCTTTTTGTGTGCCTTTTCTTGTTTGTCTTCTTTTTCAAGTTTTGTCATATTCTCTTTTTCAAATTTGGTTTATCATTTCTTGTTTGAGTTTTTCTTGTTTGTCTTTTATTTTTCTTGTCCTTAAAAGTTTTGTGGTGATTTTCCTTTGAGATTAAGTGTTGAAGGCCTTGACCTTTTTTTCACTTGAGAGTTTTCCATCCACAAGAGAGACCTTGGCTAAGGGAAGAAATTTCTTTCTTTGAATGCTTGGAGTGATCTTGATACAAGTGGCGAAACTTTGATTTTTTTTTTCTTTCTAACTTGTTTTCACTAATTGTTTGTTCCTTTGTGCAAAAGTTATGGGTCATTTTTCTTTAGGTGAATCTTCAAAACCGCAATCATATCACAAAGTCCACCTTTTGGGAGAAACTGTGGAGGTCAATAAGCGACTTGCCCACAAAGACGAGAAAATAAGCCAACTAGTGAAAAGATTGCAAAGACTAGAAGAAGCTCAAGCGAGGCAAATTCAAGAAAGGAGATTGGATCCGCCAAGAGCACCTAGACCATCCATGCACTATGGGAGTGAAGAACGTGATGGGCTAGTGCACACTTTTTGCAAAACGACACCATCAACACCACCACCAACCACAACATTCTTTTGATGAGGATGCTCTATCTCTCAGGTCTTCATCATGACATATAGGCACCACTGATGTGAAGAGAGCAAGGAAGCATGCTCTGATTCAGGAATATGATATGTTCAGGATGCTGAAAGGGGAAATCATTGTTGATGTGCAAAAGAGATTCACCCACATTGTGAACCACCTCATCAGCCTAGGAAAGATCTTCAAAAGGGAGGAACTAAACATCAAAATCCTAACATGCTTGGACAGATCTTGGCAACCTAAAGTCATTGCAATTTCTGAATCCAAGGATTTGATAACCTTGACCACAGCCTCCTTGTTTGGTAAGCTAAAGGAGCATGAACTTGAGATGAACCGACTAAATGACCAAGAACATGAAGAGAAGCATGTGAGAAGCATTGCTTTGAAAGATGCTGGTCATAAAGATGGTCAAGAATCAAGTGAGGGCAGTGATGGTGAGACTCTCAACGTGCTAACTAGAAAGTTCAGCAAGATCTTGAAAAAGAACAGCAGGGCAAGAACCAATCTTCAAATAGGTATAACAATAAGAAACTTAATGATTTCAATTCTAAAAATTATACTTGTTTCAGATGTGGTAAACATGGTCATATCAAGGCCGATTGTCCCAACAATGAAAGCAAGGAGAGAGGAGCAAGCGAGAAATTTGAGAAGAAGGACAAAGCTAAAAGAGCCTACATTGCTTGGCAAGATTTTGATGATTCTTCCTCTAGCTCATCATCAAATGGAGATGAAGAGGAAAATATGTGCTTGATGGAAAAGGGAGAATCAGAAACAAGTAGTGTAAGTTCCAGCACTTCCATAAACTTTGAAAATTATAGCCAACTTTTTTATGCTTTTAAAGAGACTCGTGAAGAAGCTAATAGGCTGGCCCTTTTGAAAAACCGGTTGAAAGGCTTGAATAATTGGTTGGAAAACAGAGTCAAGACCTCAGAAAAAGAGTTGGACAATTCAAAAACTGATTTTGAAAATCTGGAAATAATTTACAAGAACTTTTCTTGTAAGTGTGACTCTAGCTTTTGTGAAAATTGTGAATCACTTCAAAAGAATGTTCACTATCTTGTAAAAACTGTGGATAAGTTTTCCAAAGGCCAATCAAACTTTGAAATTGTTCTTGCATCTCAAAAATGTGTCTTTGGCAAAGATGGATTGAGTTTTAATCCAAAAAAGCAAGAACAGATCAATTTCAAAGCCATTTTCTAGTTTTTTTTTTAAAAAAAACAACCGATTGATTTGTCAAACAACTGGTTATTTCGTGTTTTTACTACATGAAAAGGGGCCACTCTGTTAGATTTTGAAGAGTAAGGATTTTTTCTATTCCTAGGGGTATTTTAAAGTGGGTTCCTCAGAATTCTAAGGATCCTAATGTTCAAGTTAATGTCCATGGACCCAAATTTGTAAGGGGACCAAATCTTGCTTCTTGATTTTGTTTTTTGTAAGGCTCTTTGATGGCAAATCAGCACCTGTGGTACCTGGACAGTGACTATTCTAAGCACATGACAAGAGATAAAACCAAGTTTGTCAATCTACTCCTCAAGCAAGAAGGTCACGTGACATATGGAGACAACAACAAAGGGAAAATTCTTGGAAGAGGAACCATTAGAGACAAGAATACCTTCTTGATCCATGATGTACTATGTGTGGAAGGACTCAAGCATAACCTCATAAGCATAAGCCAGCTGTGTGACAAACATTATCAAATAACCTTCAAGCCCAACACATGTGAGATAAAGCTGCCCAAATCACAGGAAGTATTGTTGATTGGTAAAAGGATCAACAATGTTTATTTACTTGATATTTTACATTTTGCATCCATTGTTGTATTATAACCAAACATGAGGAATCATGGTTATGGCATAGAAGGATAACACACATCCAAATGCATCATCTAAATAAGTTGATCTCAAAAGATCTTGTGGTAGGTTTACCCAAACTCAAGTTTGAGACAAACCATATATGTGAAGCATGTCAAAAGGGGAAGCAAATCAAACACTCTTTCAAACTAAAAAATATTGTTTTAACTTCCAAACCCCTTGAATTGCTGCACATGGATTTATTTAGTCCTTTAAGAACCATGAGTCTTGGTTGAAACTACTATGCACTTGTAATTGTTGATGATTTCTCTAGGTTCACACGGGCCCTGTTTTTGGAATCCAAGAGTGATGCATTTTCTGCATTCAAAAAGCTTGTCAAGAGATTACAAAACATGTGTTGTAGTAACATTTATGCCATTCGTAGTTATCATGGAGGGAATTTCAAAATGAAAAATTCAGTGGTTTTTGTGAAAAACTTGGTATTTTCCATAACTTTTATGCTCCTAGAGCTCCCCAACAAAATGGGGTAGTGGAAAGGACGAACAACTCTCCTATGGAACTTGCTAGAACCATTTTAAGTGAGTCTTCATTGCCAAAATATTTTTGGGTTGATGTTGTTAGCACAACTTGCTATGTGATGAATAGGGTCCTCATTAGACCAATTTTGAAGAAAACCCCTTATAAACTGTTTAATGGAAGAAAACCAACATTGGTCATAAAGTGTTTGATGCAAGTGTTACATTTTAAATAATGGAAAGGAAAACCTTGACAAGTTTGATGAGAAAGCGAATAATGGTATCTTTCTTGGTTATTCCTTAACTAGCCATGCTTATAGAGTGTATAATAAAAGGCTTATGACTGTGGAAGAGTCTATTCATGTTGTATTTGATGAGACTAACCATGAAGAAGAGGAATCTATGAAAAATTATGCAGAAGAAGATGATTAGAACACCATTTTGCAGAAGTTGGAATCCTGTCCAAAAAAAAAAACAATCGGTTGATTCTGCGAAACAACCAGTTGAAATTCTGCAACAGGATGAACTTCCTAAAGAATGGAATATTCCTTGAGACCTTTCTGTGGCAAACATCATTGAATATATTGATAAGGGAGTGTCTACTCAAAACTCTATCTCAAATTACTACAAAACATGGCTTTTGTATCTCAAATTGAACCTAAATCTATAGGTGATGCACTTAAAGATGAAAGTTGGGTTGCTGTCATTCATTAAAAGCTAAATCAATTCACTAGAAACGATGTGTGGTCATTTGTTCCTAAAACTAATTACATGAATACCATTGGAACCAAGTGGGTGTTTAGAAATAAGTTGGATGAATATGGCGTGATAACAAGAAACAAAGCTAGGTTGGTTGCTAAAGGTTACAATCAAGAAGAAGGCATTGATTATGATGAAACCTTTGCACCTGTGGCCAGATTGGAAGCTGTGAGATTACTGCTTGCATTTGCTTGTATGAGTAGTTTAAAATTGTTTCATATGGATGTGAAGAGTTCATTTCTCAATGAATTCATCCATGAAGAAGTCTATGTCTAATAGCCACCCGATTTTGAAGATCATCAACATCCTAACCATATGTACAAGCTGACAAAGGCTTTGTATGGACTTAAGCAAGCTCCTAAATAGTGGTATGAGAGGCTTAGAAATTTTCTCTTATCTCATGGCTATGAGAGAAGCAAAATTGATAAAACTCTTTTTATTAAAAAGTAAAAAATCTGTCATCATTTTGGGTCAAATTTATGTTGATGATATCTTATTTGGTGCTACTAATGATTGCCTATGTGAGGAATTTGTGGCAGCTATGCAGGGGGAGTTTGAAATGTCTATGATGGGAGAGTTATCCTTCTTCTTAGGGCTGCAGGTCAAACAATCAAAGGATGGCATCTTCCTAAGCCAAACTAAGTACTGCAAGGAGATTCTTAAGAAGTTTGAGATGGAAAACTGCAAAGAGGCATCCACACCAATGTCAACAAGTTGCTATTGTTGAAGATGGTTGCTGCCCCTTCAAGACATGTGTTTGATGAATCCATCTGTGTAAATTTCATTTGTATTTACATTTGCTTTAAGAATGTCTTAGGTATAGTTTAGAGGTTGTTTAAGAGTATGCTTTTTGCTAGGTAACTACCTCTTAACCCCTGACCATGTGATAAGAGCAAACACAGGTTTTCTGAAACTGTTTTTCACATGATTTGCAAAAACACCCTCACTGCATAAAAAATAAATATGTTCTTTTCTGAATGAATGGATTATTTTTTAAACTGATGCATTGACTAAGGCCTTTGAAAATTAGGTTTTGTGCATCAAGTATTTTGACTAAGTCTTCACTCTCTCAAAACGATTGTGTTTCAATAGTTAAGTTTTTTCTGTTATCGTTTTGAAAAATAAATTTGTTCATCTGTAAATGAATGGATTCCTTTTAGTCTGGTGCCATGTTTATCTTAAAAGGTTTTTTCGTTTTGTCCTTGCACCAGTGTGTTTGACTAAGTCTCCTTCACATAACAGATTCTCTAACTTCTTTTGAAAATAAATCTATTCATTTTATTTTCAATCTGTTCTTTTTATAACAGCTTTAACTATTTTTTGAAAATCTGTTATAAGTTGTTTTTCTATAAAAAGAAAACGTGTTTCTGCGTTTGAAGGTGAATCATACAATTGAGAAAACAAGTTTTACAATAGAGAATTAAGGATTTATAGAGAATTAGCATGTGTTCTTGAAAGATTTTACAAATCAAAAGTGTGCTTGTTCTTGGTTAGCTTTAAGGCTTGGTTAGAGATGTTGCTACTGTGTGAGCAATCTGTTCTATTGGTCTAAGGCAGATTTCTGCATCCTCTATCAGGTGTATTCGATTCATATTCATTTCTTGTAAAAGTGTGGTTGTAAACTCTTCTTGATAGGGTTTCTTGAAGAGTTGTGTATGCTAAAATAATGTTTTTCAGCAAAGTTTGGTCATGTTCTTGTAGGGTTCAAGAACAGTGGTGTTTGTAATTGTTTGAATTGTGTTTTAGTGAATTTCACCTTGGATTAGGTGAAGACTGGATGTAGCTCATTCGAGTGAACCAGTATAATTGTTTTGTGTTCATTCTCTCTCAATCTCTGCATTCAATAACTGCTAAATAGACTAAACTGTCAAGAAATAAATATGTTCAATTGTAATTGAATCTGTTCTTTCTGGGCACGATATACTGTTATTGATTTCTTAAAGAATCTCTGCATAAATCCTTAAGTGGTGAAACATCAGTGAATTTCATGCTCTGTGAAGGTTAATACAATTTATCAAGTGTTCTGAAAAACCAAACATTAGCTTTGTATTTAAAGGTTGTGATTAACTGCTGAAGCCCACTGTTTTAAATCTGCAAAAATCAGTTTGAACTTTGCCTGTAGATCATCTAACTCAATCTTAAAATCAAAGATTATTCAAGTGAGATAAATGTCTTAAAGTACATAAACAATATAAAAAAAAATTTGTTCATTGCTAAATAAATCGATTTATTTTCTTGTGTACTGTGACAATATCTTATTTTGTGTGAAACTTTTAAAAGGTCAATCCACCCCCCCTCTTGAACTTTGACACTATTGAACCCAACATCTATATGGATGCTGACTTGGCTGGAACAGCAGTGGATCAAACCAAATTCAGAGGATTGATTGGTTCCTTGCTTTATCTCACTGCTAGCAGGCCCGACATCATGTTTGCAGTTTGCCTATATGCTAGATTTCAATCAAATCCAAAAGAATCTCACTTCAAGGTTGCCAAATGAATTCTAAAATATCTTAAGCGCACAACCACTGTTGGTTTGTGGTATCCCTTTCACTCTTCCATAAACTTGGTTGGATATTCTGATTCTGATTTAGCAGGGTGCAAGCTGGACATAAAAAGCACAAGTGGCACTTGTCATCTTCTTGGTTCAAGCCTTATAACTTGGCATGGCAAGAAGCAAGCTTGTGTGGCCCTCTCAACTGCTGAAGCTGAGTATATAGTTGTTGTTCTCAAATCCTTTGGATCAAACAGCAACTTGAAGACTTTGGCTTGAAGGTCAACAAGGTGCCTTTGCTTTGTGATAACACAAGTGCTATCAACCTCACTAAAAATCAGATTCAACATTCAAGGACAAAGCACATTGAGATTCGCCACCACTTTATAAGGGATCATGTGAGCAATGGAGATTGTGAAATGCAGTTTATTGAAACTGAAAAGCAACTTGCAGATATCTTCACTAAGCCACTACCAAAGGAAAGGTTTTTCTTCTTAAGAAATGAGTTAGGTATTCTTGATTCTCAAATTCTTTCTTAATTCAGTTTTTATCCCTTCTCTTATTCTATTTGTGAAGACAAATAAGGAGAGAATTGGTGGTTTTTGTGTGTTGTATTCTACTGCTACACTCTATGGTGCCTTATTCTACTATAACTGTTGCTATAACTCTGATATACTCATTGATTTGCACCTCAATTATGCTATAACTTTGTTTTACTAATTTTTTTATTTAAAGAATTATGCAGAAAATTGGTTCTTGTGTGTCTTTTAAACCTGCGTTATCCTGTTTCTATGCATGCCTTGTATATGCACAAGTTATGTTTTGCAAGATCTATCAAATTCAAACACTAAAACACAAGCAAACCAGATATTTGTCTTCATCAAATAGGGGGAGATTGTTGAACAAGGTGCTTTGATGTCTCCAAATCCAAAAGGAATACTTGAAGACCTTGCTGCTGGTTGTGTGTGTGTGTCTAAGAGTATTTGAATTTGTTAATCCACTCTTTATGATGATCTAAGGTTAATTGAATCTTAATCCTTTTGAAAAAGATGTGTTTTCTAAAGAGTGTGAAACTTCAACCTGTTGAAATATCGATTCAACCGGTTGTTTTACACTTAGTGGATTTTGAAAAGGATTTGAAAAACTTGACTTTGTTGTCAAACCAATTCAATCGGTTGTTCTGAAAACCTTAACAAAATTTTGTTAAGTTGTACCAATCTATTTTAAATGATTCAAACTACTTTTGGTTCTTGAATTAAATGTTTTGACCATCTGATTGGAGTATAAAAAGGTTGTTTAACGCTTCTGGTCATTAACTAAGAAAGAGAGATCAATCAAAATTATTTTTCAATATTTCAAAGAGCTTTTGGATCATCTCAAAGTGTGGAATAGGATTGTCTTGTATTTCTAAATTTTAATCTTTGATTTTATCCAGGTGGTTTCTATTCCCTTCTTCCTTGATCATTGTATTTATGTGTGATTTGGTGCGGTGCAATTTCAGAGGATTGTTCTGAAAACTGCGTTTTTCCAAAGAGTGGTGTGTGTTCTTGAGGGGTTCAAGATCATCACTCTTGGTGTGTGTTGTGTAATCTAGGTTTGATTAGTGAACATAGTGAATTCTAAGTGGTTAGCTGAGGATTAGATGCAGCTCTTGGTTAAGAGTGAACCAATATAAACATCTTGTGTGAATCTCGCTATCCTTACACTCTTTAAACTACTTTAGCTTTGCTTTTATAAATTGGTGGTATAAACAACCGATTGTTTCGCAAAAACAACTGGTTGATTTTCTGGAATCAAACTAAAGATAGTTTCCTAATTGGCTGAACATTTTTCTAATTGATTGATTCTTCATAGTCTTTCACTCTACCATCAATACTTGCGAAAATATTTAAAAAATAATTCATTTCCCTCTTGTTTAATGCCTATAATTATAACAAGAGGGAGTTCATACACACCGGGTACTGCTGTAGACACTCGGTATTGGATGTTTGAACTTATCCTGATCCTTTCTATTGGATTAGCTGGTAATCTTTGGATCAGGTGTTAGTCTCTAGTAGAGGCATACTTAATGAGTGTTCCGGAAGACGATGGGATTGAAATGAATTGCAATGATTGTGATTGACAGTAGATCCATGTGTGGTCTATATGAATGATAGAATTGGTATTGAAATTTTATATGACAACATTTAAAGAAATGTTTATAAATGATTAATTTGATTGGTTCTTTTTGCATGAATTAAATATGTTATGGAATTTCTTTTCATTAGCTTACCATTGTTTTTCTTAGTGTGTTTGAATTGCGATGATTGTACTAAGTACACGAATAGATGATCATATAAGTGTCGGAGGGTCTGAAGGGCTTTAGGATGTAGTTTTGAAGCTTATATTGTTAATATTTGTATTTCTGTAATTCATAATCTTATAATAGAAATATTTTGAAAAACTCCAAGTCTGTATAGAAATCGGTTGAACTTGTATTGTAATAGTTAGGTGTATTTTATGGGGTGTTACATTTAATGGTATCAGAGCGGTTCATCTTAGGATGACCCGAGGGTAGTGGGTTTATTGTGTTTCTCTTGCATGTAGATTTTTGTTTAAATCTAGCTTCAAGACTTAGTGGAAAGAAGAAGAAAGAGTTTAGAAAACTCTATTTTTATGGATAATTAATTTTTAACTTTATTCTTCCAAATTTCCTAGTCTTATAAATTTGTACAAAGTAGTATAGGCTTTTTTTGGGGTTGTATTTTGGCCATTATCTTGGGCCATGTTTTAGGTCAATTTTGTCAATTAGAGTAGGGTGTAAATAGAAAAAGAAAGAGTCTAGCTAGAGTTACAATTAGGTCTCCTTGGACCCAATGCAACTCTAGACCATCTCAAGAGATTTTTTTTAGGGTTAAAGCTTGCACCTTGGCTGTCTATAAAACTATAATTACAAGTGTTAGCCCCCTTGTAAATGAGATTTGAATTGATAATGAAATGCTACCCAAGTTGCTAGCTCATTGTCTTCAAATTCTCACTCTCAAGTTTGTACTTATATTAGTGTTTTGCTTGAATCTTCTTAGGAGTTGGCCTAACCTCTCTTAAGCTTCATTATCATTCTCCATCCACCAATACTTCATAGTTTCTTTCACCCGTTTTAGCCACCCAATCACACCAAATTCCACACCCCAAAATACAAAACAAAAGACTCATAGCCATGTAAGCCAGGATTGCATCATTTGGTATCAGAGTATTAGGTTCACGGTTCTTCAAGAGATAAGTGTTAGAATATATGGCCTTAAACGAGAGGGGAGGTGAATTGTTTAAGAGGGAGTTTTGAAAAAATTTTCTGGTTTAACAAAATTCTTTGTGTGAATCCAGAACAGGAATCAAGTTAGCAAAGAATTTAAGCAATTTATATAGCAAAGCAACAAAAATTAAATGAGTTAAGGGTAAGAGAGAAATACACCAACAATTTATACTGGTTCACTCTTAAGCCAAGAGCTACATCCAGTCCCCAGAATACCACTGGGTAAATCACTAAGCAATCAAACTAAATTACAAATTACAAAACACAAACCACCAAAGTAGTTATCTTGAACCCTTCAAGAAACACACTACCTTTGGCAAACCACACCAAGAGTATTGATCTTGAACACCTCAAGAACACACAATACTCCTTGGCAACACAACACCAGAAATACAATAGGTTTAGAAA
>Ga0123341_1006214_pt1 | contig 10776 bp, 4 predicted proteins | sample Turbeapinknodule_FD_89959 | JGI IMG/M metagenome (GOLD analysis project Ga0123341, IMG submission 89959) | Root nodule microbial communities of legume samples collected from Mexico - Turtle bean Mexico pink nodule | ecosystem: Host-associated > Plants > Roots > Nodule | place: Mexico: Nepantla...
AATTTTATGTCTCTTCTTATACCGATTCAACTTCTTCTAGGATTCGAGCTTTATGTTCTTTGATCTACAGAAAAAAAAAAAAAAAAAAATTTTTTGTTTTTTTTTTTTTTTTTTCTTCACAAAAAAAAAAAAAGTTTATTTTTCTTTTTTTTTTTTTTTTTTTTGAAATCAAAGGAGGTAAAGAAAATCAAATCATTGAACGTTTCACGCCATTGATTGAACTTCTGCCACCCCTCTTTTCGCCGTTTTCTTTTAAGCTAGGAAGTGACTTTTTTTTGTGTGTGTGTTCTGTTTTTTAAAGTGGCCAATTTTGTTAGTGTTTGCATGTTTTTTTGACCTTATATGTGTTTGTGTGTGCACAGGTTACAGTTCGGGAAGCATAAGCATGCATGGGGCTTTGTCTGGTATGAGAGGGCCATTCACGCCTTCACAGTGGATGGAACTTGAACACCAAGCTTTGATCTACAAGTACATCACAGCAAACGTCCCTGTACCAACTCATCTTCTCATACCCATCAGAAAAGCACTCGATTCTGCTGCCTTCTGCAACTTTTCAACCGGACTCCTCAGACCCAACACATGTATGTAATGTAACACTTTTATTACCCATCACAAAAAGAATCAGATAACCCTTTAGTCACAAGTGAGTTAATTAACTGTGGCCTTTAAAATAGCTCTATTTTAGTATAATTTAAAGGACTAATTTATATATTGTAGTTATGTTTGTGAAGATATTGTATAAAAGAATCACAAAACTTTATTTTTCTTTGAATGTTTTGGTGGTGGTTTTTAATCAAGGGTAGATTGTTAAATTGCATTTTCTATTCTAATTGGAGCAACAAAAGTAAGAATTGAGTCTAAGTTTTCTTCTTAAAACCAATATGAATGTGGTACAATTGAGAGGTGTCTGTGTCTCTTAAACATGTAGTAAAGAGATTCATTCCTGATCATATGTATGGAAGAACATTTGCCAGGAGATGAAACTCCAAGCAACACCTACTATGAATAAATTCGCGAGTTTAATAGCCATGAATCATGATAATGTAAAACAGTTTTATGCTCTTATCTGGGCACAATTCATCAATGTGAGTATAACTTTAAGTTAATTATTGTAAAAGTTACAGTTATCAGAGGTTTTTGTTGAATAACAGTATCAATTCATAGTCTTTCTCCTCACTAAAAGAAAAAAAAATGAGATTTATTTGTCTGGTGTGATGATGTTGATGATGATGTTGTTGTTTTGTGTGGCAGTGGGATGGGGAGGTTTCCATCTGGGATTCTCGAACAACACAGACCCTGAGCCAGGGAGGTGTAGGAGAACAGATGGGAAGAAATGGCGGTGCTCGAGAGATGCCGTAGTTGATCAGAAATATTGCGAGCGGCACATGAACAGAGGACGCCATCGTTCAAGAAAGCCTGTGGAAGGCCAATCAGGCCATGCCCTCACCACCACTACCACCACAACAACCACCAGTACTCCTCCTAATGCTTCCTCAAACTCCATTGTGGTGCCCGGCAACAACAACAATAACAACACCTTTGCACACAACAATGTGCACCACCCTCTCCCATCTCATTCCTCTCCAGCCAACACCATCAACAGGTGAGTCACTCACAAACTTTGACTAATAACAATTCTTGTTATGTATGACTTTTAAGGTGTTTGTTGTAAAAGTTCAGAAATTTATCATGTGTGATTGAATAACAGTGTAAACATCCTTTACTCTATCAGTGCATTTAAATTAAATTCAAAGTTCAATTTGAGTGTGGTCCTACAAAATATTTTCAAATACTCTTCAAAGTTATGGGAACATATTGTGGAAGTATTGAAAGTTTGGTTGTAGTGTTGATATAAGTCACTTTAATACTTGAATTTATAGGATTCTAACTTTAGTCCCATGTTTTGTATAACTGTCATTCATTTTAGTGCTTTTCTACTGTGTTTTCCAACATGGGGGGTTATTATTTTCCTAAAGTTATGGGTAAAGTGAAGGAAGTTTTAAAGTTGGAACTTGGGGACTAAAGTAGGAGTTTCCTCGTTGTGGTTTGTTTAGGTAGTGTATGCAGATCTATGTAATAGACTTTTGCTTGGTGTAGGGATTTAGGACTTTGCACAAAATAGAATCAAAGAATCTAGCATTTCATCATCCTTTTGGGCAGAAAGGGACTGGTCAATGTAAATAGTGGTTGATTTAAGATTCGTGTCAGGGAGAGAAAAAAAGATGGTTCAAATTCTGTTACTTTATCTGTGTTTTAAAGATTGCTTTTGATTCTTTATGGAGTTTTTTTGGTGTGTTTTTGTTTGCACGCAGGATGTTTATGAGTAACAAAGAGAACAATAACAACGCTAGTGAGAGGATGCAGGATGGCCCTGCACTTCCCATGGTGCCTCCAACTCTTGAGCTGAAACCAAAGGACCCTTTCATGATTCATAAACACCAACTCCCATATGATGAATCATCCTCAAGGAACAACAATGAGTTTGGGCTTGTCACTTCTGATTCCTTGCTCAACCCTTCACAGAAGAGAAGCTTTGGTTCATCATCTTCACAAAAGGATGATTCTGAGTCCCAACAACAACATCATCCCCTCAGGCACTTCATTGACGACTCTCCCAAACCACAGTCTCATCATCACCATCATCGTTCTTCTGTGTGGCCTGAACTTGACAACATGCAGTCAGATAGGACTCAGTTATCAATCTCCATACCCATATCTTCCTCAGATTTCATGTCATTTGCTACCTCCTCACCCTCTAATGAGAAACTCACATTGTCACCACTAAGGCTTTCAAGGGAGTTAGACCCCATTCAAATGGGGTTGGGAGTGGGAAGTGGTGCTCCCAATGAATCAAACACTAGGCAAGCCAATTGGATTCCAATCACTTGGGAGAGTTCTATGGGTGGTCCTCTTGGTGAGGTTTTGAACCTGAGTAGCAGTAATAACAACAGCAATGGAAGTGATCACTGTGGCAAGAACACTTCTGCTCTCAACCTCATGAAAGATGGGTGGGACAATAGTCCTCCCCTAGGCTCATCCCCTAACGGGGTGTTGCAAAAAACAGCATTTGGATCACTTTCCAATAGCAGTGCTGGAAGCAGTCCAAGGGCAGACAACAACAACAAAGAAAGTGCCAGTGCCACCACACTGTGCAATGCCTTGTGAAGTCCATTCCATACCAGAACAACAACAACAACAACTTTTATGAAGGCATGATGGAAAGAAGAAGGAGAAGGAGAAGGAGAAGGAGAAGAAAAGAACTTTGTTCTTTTGACTTTAATCATTAGTGAAGTTTATATATATTATAATATATAAATACATATGGTAATCTTAGAATTTGGAAATATGTGTTCTTGTTTATTAATACCTTGCCCTCATCATAATTTGGATATGTAGGTAGGTTTTTGGTTTGCTTGACTTTAATTTGTTTCTTCTTTTCATGCATTTTGGCAAAGTTTGTATTCTACTGTAAGTGATGTTGGTTGGAGTGTGTGGACTTGGTTGTTTTTTAAGGAGATGATGATGATGATGGACATGTTTTGGGGTCAAGTTGAGACCATGATTTTGCATGACTATAGTATATATGTGTGTGTGAGTGAATGATATGACTAATTTGGTAGGGGTCACCACCCATGCACTTAGAAAAAGTTAATGCAAGTTTTGTCGTGGTCTTAAATGGAATAGAGATTTCTGATTCCTGGTTTTGGAGTTTGAAGTGGCTTTTGTTGTTGTTCTTCTTTAAGTTTGTTTGGGAATGGATTGGCGTTTGTGGAATGTGGACCACTCACTTGTGGTTGCCTTGCTTCTGTCCCTTTCACTCTAAGGTCTTTCAAAACCTTTTGGTTTCTACTACTCTGCATATTTTAGCATGAAACATAGGTATTTCTAGCGTGCTTAATTTAAATGGGTTAAGATTTTTACTAGAAATATATTCAAAAGAAAATAGAATTTAAACTCTTTTAAACTAATTTTATCTCATGAAAAATTCCTTTTTAATAGATTCTCGTGGATAAATTTCTTAAATATAAAGTCCAATAACTCGGCTATTTTTTTTACTATATGTCTTTTTATTATTGGGTTACAATAACACCATAATATTTAATAAAATTATATCATTAACAAAAAAAATAAATCCACAAAGGTCTATATTAAAATTCATTCAATATTGATGTCAACATACTCTAAACATCATAATTTATTTTTCTTATTATTTTCTCACAATAAGAACATCATTTTTAAGTAGATCCTATTTGATATTGTGGTATTAGATCATAAGACTTAATATAAGTATATCATTAATTAAATGATTTGACTATAGAAGTTTACACAACACACTCATTGTGAGAAAACTTATGTCTCAACTCCCTTTCTTTCTTAATATCCACAATTATTTTTTATTTTCTTTTATTTATTGACTTAACTTAATGTAATAATTAATAAATCTCTATTTAATATTGTGATATTTTTTTCATAGGAAAAAACTTACAAAAATAATGTAATTTTACACCAATATTATAAGAATGAACAATTTCAAAAAATAATTATAAATTTGAAAAAATTGTGTTCAAGCATCACAATTTCGTTCCTCTAAAGTCATACTAAATCTATATAATTTTATTTCAAATTAAATTATGTAAAAGTTGCATTATGTTAATACCACTTTGATTTTATTATAAATTTAGTGTTTAGGTAAAGTTATTATAGGATATGACAATTTTAATATAAAAAAAAAACACAAAAGTCAACCTTAAACTCTATATTATTTTCTGAAATTGTCCATTTTTGTAACATTGGTGTAAAATTACACCATTTTTATATAAATTTTCCTTTCATACGTGTTAACTTCATTCGTTTTTATATTCACAGTTTCAATAATAATTCAATAGATCATATGTTTCCTCTCATTAAAGAAGTTGATCCAAGGACATTGAATCTGGTCTAAGAAAGATGACAATAATTAGAATTATAATGAAAATAATACAAAATGAAATGTAAAATTAAACTACAAAGTATTAGAGATGCCTGAAGCCTCTAGAAATCAATCTGGCATAAGTTGGGTGAAAATAGACACCAAAAATGTCTTCCTAAAGAGAACACTTTTTGCATATTGTCATTTTCGAACATTACACCCCACACCCTAAAATCCAAAGAAACACCATCATGTTCCAATGTTTAGTATAATATAATATCTTATGTTATGGGTTACTTGATATGTGTCCATACTCCATGTCCATTTTTTGTTTCTTTGTAGGGAGTAACTTGCCATTTGGTCACAGTTGAGCAAAAGTAAAATGAAGTGGAAATTGGGTACACAGAAACTGGACCATAAAACCTTTTCTTCTTCCCATCCCTCTGTCACTAAAACCATACATACTCTGCATTTGGATATAAAGAATTTTTATACAAACAGTTATCAGATAAGGAGCACACTGTTCTTATTCTTCTTTATCTTTAACATTTAAATTATCTCCTTGAATTCAAAGAGAGACAAGGAATCAAAGCCATGCATTTGTTCATATATTCTCAGATTAATTCCTTTCATTTCTTAAGTTTTCCATTCAAATTTCCTCTTACACTCTCAAATCTTTCAAATAATTTGTTTCTATCTAATATCCCTTGAAAAAGAAGATGTCTTTTCTAATTTATCTTATTTCAAGTTCTATATTGTAATTTTAATCAAGCTTAAGCTTTTTTATAATTTTACTTTTTTTTTATCTATCATCAATGATATTTTTTTACTTTAAATAACTAACCTATATGAAAGAGTTACTAACATATATAAAACTTCAGCAACTTGCAGTTGCATATTTGTTTTTGATATATAACATTTTCTAAAAAAGTTGTCTTTTAAGAAAAAAATTTCTTCACTACTTTAAATTTTTAAAAACAGTAACTGCAAATTATTGTTTCTACTTATTAAATACATAAACTGATAAAAAAAAACCCTAATGAAATGCATGCGTTTCTAACATGCCATGGACAACAAACTAATCAATTTGACTTGCATTTGTTCCCTCTAACTTCTGATAAAAATTACAGATAGAAATTAGAATTACCATTCAATCTAACTTTTAAAGTTCATCAATTTCTGAAAAGAGAATGAAAAGGGGAAGGAAGAAAAAGAAAATAATGGTGATTTTGCAAGTAGCTCATAGCATGTTGTCTTCTATTGTTCTATGGTTTTGAAACCATGTTGTATCCGAGGGAACCAACAAGGAAAATGTCGGAATAGTTGTGTACTAAAAGTTATGTGTTTGGCATGTTTCTATGCAACAATCCTTTTTCAAAGTCATGTATCACAAAAAAGAAAGGTACTTCATTTTTCCATTTTTAGTACACTTTGAATGGTTTGGCCTTTTGTACTCAAATTGGCCACCATGTATAGATTACCCTCTGAATTCAATTATTGATTCATTGAGCTATTTAAAGTCAAAATTAATTGCTTTTATTGAGTGCTAGGGATTCATTTTTGTCAATGGTTTTTAGATTCAATAAATAAGTATATTTGGTTTCATTCAAATGCCTTGAAACTTTATCTTATCATCTACACAAATTTCAAGTAGCAAGTAAATAATTAGGAGGGATGGAAAATATATTCTTTTATCTTTCCATTGTTTCATTTATTTTATAAAATAGGAGGATGGAGGGCTTAATGTGGTGTTTATAGAAGAAAAAAGTCCAAAAATTAAAGAAGAAAAATAAGTTTTTCATTATAAAATAATTTAATTAACCTTGGTTTTTCATGTATCTCTTTCTTGTCATTGATATTTGTGTTTCTTTATATGCATATTTTTCATTTTTATTTTTTTTGTCAAATAACTTAAGAAACATGTATTGTTTTTCTTTCCCTTATTTCTCTAGATCAAACATACACTAACTTTTTTTAGTGCGTATTTGCTGTTTGGTTCAATTTATTTTAAGAAATAATGATTTTCTAGTTTATACCAAAATGAGAAGAATGAGTATTTCTTTAAAAATAATCAAACCCAAATCAGCAAGATTTTTAAAATAGCGTGGATAGTAACTTCTAAAATGTGTTAAAATATCAATTTAAAACTAATCAATTTCTAAAAATAGCAATTTGTTTGATTTTGATCTTTACTTATATTTTTGACTTACATCAAGTATACGCCTTTAATTTATTGTCAAGTTCCTGCATGCAGATATTCGAATGGGCGCAAAACCCAAATAACAGCTAAACAGGCTTCTTAATAGGCCATTGTTGTAGACTTGGTCTTCAACTTGAGGCTTCTTCTTCCTGCACCCCACGTTTTTCTTTCTGCACCCCCACAATTTTAATATCCCAAAATTAACCTTGACCTATAATTTGAAAAGGGGCACCGTGCTGGACTTCCTTTGTCACTGTTCATCTTCATCATTGAATATCAATTTCTGGTGGAGGGTTTTTGTAATTGTTCAGAGCAAGGTGGAGTAGTACGCAATGTTGCTGAAGTGTTGTTTGGGTTGTACATGTAAGAGTTAAGTTTTTTTTTAGGAGCATGGTGGTTATGGAGATTTTGGGGTTACCGGATATCAGGATCTGGTAATTTATTAAATTGTGTTTTTCAGAACCATGAATCTGGAACACTCCCGGAAGCATACATCCGAAATTTTACCGGATTTCAAAAGCTGAAATTCTACCGAATCCTATGATATGGAATGTGAAAAAGGATTTACGGAAACAAAAATCCATAAAGAAAACAGATATAAAAATCCAAAAATATGAAATTTTACTTATCTTTGTTAACACTTTAAATCACAAGAAAAATGTCTGAAATTTGAAAGGAGGATGAGTTTTTGATTGAAAGTGTCGCGTCACTAGTGCCAAGAACCAAATGAAGATGCTGCTGCACGCACGACCGACACTCATCTATACTTTTTAGGGTTTTATTAGGTTAAGGATAATTTTGGGATTTTAAAAATTAATAAGGGTAATTTTGTCTTTGCATAAGAGTGTGAGGTGTAGAAAAAAAACGTGGGGTGCAGGAAGAAATTGCCTCAACTTGATCCCAATACTCTATTCTCTATTCCACATGCATTTCTTCCTACACCGCTATATTTTTCTTTCTGCACCCTAAATTATTTCGAAATACCCAAATTACCTTTGACAGTTTTGGTGGCTCTAAATAGGAATGTTCCGTAAGGAAAAGGTGTTTTCATAATAGGAAATCCGGATTTTTTATTTTCTAGAATATCCTTTCCATAACATATTTTTTTGACTTTTAAAATGGTAAATTCAGAATTAATAAAATATGTTATGGAAAGATTATTCCAAAATGGTTACCCATTTTCCTTTTTGGGTACAGCTTAGAAATTATCCTTTTTATAATGTAATATATGCATCCTATGGATTTTCCATTTTCACAAATATTATGGATTACTAATTTCAAAAACAAAAAATTGTCCATTACTTTTTTATCTCACAAACAATGCTTCCAAAACCATAACAATATCACCAAAAAGCACACATATCACATATTTGTTTATGTCCATTAAGAGCGTATTAAAATCACAAAAATTAAAAATTTCCCAAAATACTCAGTGTCACTTTGCTCTGAAGTGACAATGAAAAGACTGTTTCTTCCTACACCTCCATACTTTTTTCTCTCACCTCCATAAGTTTTCAAATTTTCAAAAATGTCCCTTTATAATATTCTGGATTACGTAATTCGGAAGTCATTTTTCAAATTTGTAATTAGTTACCGGATTACATAATCCAGAAGCCATTTTTCAGATGCATGATTATTCTCCGGATTACATAATCCGAAAGTCTTATTTAACTTCCGAATTATGTAATCTGGAAGTCTTTTTTAAATGAGTTTCCGAATTACATAATCCAGAAACTACTCTATGGGGTGACACAAGAATGACAAAAATGTATTTTCATTTTGTGTATGGAGGTGGCAGAAGAAAGATATGGAGGTGCAGGAAAAAACAGTCCAATGAAAATGTAACCTCTCAAAAGTTAATTTTGTCAATCCATTTTTCCAATGGGGGGTGCAGGAAGCAAAGTGTAAATAGATGCAGTTTCAAATTTTGCGGAAGTTGCCCAACACCCTTGAACTAAACTATAAGTGAGAACCTCAGCGCCCTTTATTAACCACCTGACCTATCAAAAACTAAAAAGAAGGAAAAAACTATATTATTTGTTTTATAAAATTGGTTTAGATAAATAAATTTATTTTAAATATATAAAAATGTAGTCTAATTTTAATTTGAACATTAATCTATCTACACACATGTATATATTTGTAAAAAAAAATCTTTTAGAGGGATTGAATACAAAATTATATAGTAAATACATTTTTTTAGGAATCTATATTAAGCCTAGTTTTCCCTTTGCGAGTGGCTAGGAACTCATGAGCTTGTAACCATCAATAATGGCGAAGAGATTCTTGACCTAAGCACCATGAAAACACCCTCTCAACATCTATAGCAATGATTTCAATGCCACCACAAGCATTCTCCTCCATTAACAAGGTTGCATTCAAAATTAATATCAGAATTCAAATAGTATTTTGTAGAAACTATTTATTTGTATGAATGATCCACATGCATGCCCTAGTTAGTGACCACTTTCCCCACCAGTGGGTAGAATATTATTATGTCATGTAGAAGACAAGCACACATGGTGGAATATTTACTGTTTCATCATAGCTTCTCTACCTAAATATTGCAACTCTGTCTCTGCACTATCTGATTAATTAGTCACATGCATCATTTCTCTTCATTTTGATTTTTAAAATTATTTAATAAGTATGAAAATGAAACTTAAATTTCATATCCTTCATATATTAACATGCTATGTCTGCAATATTATGGAGTTTTTAAAAAATATGGTATCTGTGAGGTCCAGAGATTTAATGTAGACCTAAGTCCATATACTTAGTTAAGAATAAATTTTATATTTAAATTATCATACAAGTTTATATGAATAAAATTGATTACTTTATTGTCTGTAAAATTTTATACTCTTACTAAAATTTTGAAGAACAAACATATCATTATTAAGAGAATCTAATGTGATATCCTAATTTAAACTATTAGTGAAACAAAAGAATCTTATTTTTTTTCTTTGTGGATTCTTGTATCCAATACTACGATCATCATCATTTGGTCATGGACATAACATATTTCAATCACCATATTATTCAATTTTCTCAATAAATCATATTAGCCAAACAAATCAGTTCATAATTATTATCCTAGTTAGTAAGTTCCTAAATCTTAATATCTAATAAACATCTTACAGTTCATCATGCCCTATTTCCTATTCTTTATTAATCAAATAACTACATAGTAATGATGGACATGCAAATCAGATAAAAAAAAAAAAAAACTAGAAACATATGAAAAGACAATGTTTTTACTCGATAGAAAAAGGTCTTTATTTTTCTTTATTTTCTATCTTTTAGAATTGTATTTCTTAGGATTTAATTTTTGTAAATAGTAAGTTTAAAATAGGTTTCAGTTGGCTCTTCTCAAGCCTAAACGGATGGAAGGAAATAAGGTGCATCATTCAAATTCAAATTGAAGCTACAAACTTTAAATAAGAGATGAGTTAAGAAAGACATGGAAACATGTTCATATGAAAAGCAAAGAAGAACGATTACAAGGAATATTTAAACTATTTTTAAAATTTAAATTTCCTCTAATTTTTTCTTTGAGATATTTGGACATGTATTTGAATGGTTTTAGAATTAGAATTTACATTTTTAGTTGAAAATCATTCTAAAGTAATTAGGCTAACATTTTTGGATTATATATATATATATA
>Ga0123341_1006215_pt1 | contig 10776 bp, 7 predicted proteins | sample Turbeapinknodule_FD_89959 | JGI IMG/M metagenome (GOLD analysis project Ga0123341, IMG submission 89959) | Root nodule microbial communities of legume samples collected from Mexico - Turtle bean Mexico pink nodule | ecosystem: Host-associated > Plants > Roots > Nodule | place: Mexico: Nepantla...
AAATTATCCCTTCAAAATAGTTATTTTGAAATATACTATTTATATTCTAGAATAATTATTTTGAAATTCCTATTTTAAATGTATTTTGATTTCTGTAAATATAACAGAATTGATATTTTGGAAAATGTAAAATATCGAGAATAAAAGTTTATAGGGGTGACAAAGTGGAACGGGCCGTACGGACCAGCCCGCTGGCCCGTTGAGGCTCGTCCCACATAACCTGCAGCTTGCACAGGCCAAGTGCGGGGAGGGTTAGCCGTATAACCTGCATAACTTTAAAATGTAGAAATGTTTTTTTGCACCTCCATATTCTATTCATGTAGCCTCATATTTCAAAGTTTACCTAATGCATCTAAATAATAAAAATTCAAAATTTTTATTTATTTATTTAATTTTTTAAAAATATTTTTTATTTTTTATGCGAGCTAACCCGCAAACCTGTGGGTCAACCCTTATGCGGGACGGGCTACACAAATCAACTCACAAATTCTATGAGGAACGGGCCATCCCAACCCGCTTTTTGTGGACCAGGTGCGGGACGGGTCACCGCATTTCCAAGTTGGCAATTGCTTCCCGCACCATATAACTGCACCCAATCACAGGGGAAAACCCGAAAATACCCTTAAAAAATGGGGTACATATAAAATTACATTTCGGACCCCCTGTTCTGGAACACAATAATCTCTTCCGGATAATTTTTTCTGGAATGTATTATTTTCAGTTCTGGATTTTTTTAACTGGATGGATTTTTTTTTTCCGGATTTTTATATCCAAAACATAAAAATCTCTTCCAGATTTATTTTTCCGGAATGTATTATTTTCACTTCCAAATTTTTATTTCTGGAATAAAGGGTATTTTTGGAATTTTTAAAATTATGTTGGGTGCAGGTTAAAAAGTGTTGGAAGTGTTGGGTGCAGGGATCATTATACTTCCAAGTTTAGGTAATATAAGAAGTACATTATAAGATGAGGGCTTCTTCTTCCTGCACCACCACGTTTTTCTTCATGCACCTCACAATTTTAAATATTCCAAAATTAACCTTGACTTATAATTTGAAAAGGGGCACCGTGTTGGACTTTCATTGTCACAGTTCATCTTCATCATTGAACATCAACTATTGTGGAGGGTCTTTGTAATTGTTTGGAACAAGGTGGAGAAGTACGCAACGTTGCTGAAGAGTTGTTTGGGTTGTAGAGGTAAAAATTAAATTTTTTTTAAGAGCATGGTGGTTATGGATATTTCGGGGTTACTAGATATTGGGATCCGATAATGTATTTCAGATTCATGAATCCGAAATTGATTAAATTGTGTTTTCCGAATGAGGGGGTGTTTCAGAAGTTAAAATATAAAAAATTGTTGTTTTTTGGATTGCTGAATCCAGAAGCCTAAATTGTATTACGGATTGGTGGATCCAGAAGCCTAAATTGCATTATGAATTTTTGAATCCAGAATTGTTTTTTTGTGTTATGGATTTCTGAATCTGGAATTGTCTTTTTTAATTATGGATTGTTGGATTCGAAATTTTACCGGAAACATAAATCCGAGATTTTACCGTATTCTGTGATGCTAAATTCTACCAGATTCTATAATCTGGAATGTGAAAAAGCACTTACGAAAACAAAAATCTATACAAAAAATGGATGTCTAGATTCAGAAACAAATTTTTTTACTTACTTTTGTCAAGAGCACTCTAAATCACCTAGAAGAAATGTGTGAGATTGAAAGGAGAATAGTTTGAAGGTGCAATGTGGAAGATGAATTAACACGCTAGTGGTAGGAATTCACGTTGGGCAAGAACACCACTCACCGTCTTCTTTGAGTTTTTTTAGGTTAGGGATATTTTTGGAATTTAAAAAACCAATAAGGATTATTTAGTCTATGCAAAAGAGTGTGGGGTGCAGGAAGAAAAACGTGCGGGTGCAGGAAGAAACTGCCTAAGATGAGATGCATGCAAAGAGTAATTTTGGATTTACATTTTAAAAATGTCCAGCCCAAGTAGAGTGTTTTAGAGGCCTTAAACCCAACTGTTACTTTTCAAGCGGCCCAGAAGATATCGTCGAGAATACGACGGCGTATGTTTCTCTGCTTAAAATAGCTTTATCCAGTCCCAAACTGTGGCATTAAAATTTGTTGTGAAATGGCTTGTGCGCACTACCATCTTTGCCCCGCGAGTTTGATATTCCGGTCCGACACTGGAGTTCGTCTGGGTCAGACTTTCACGCTAAAGAGTCCTCAACGTTTGTGGCTTGGAACTAAGCTTAGGGTTTCACCATGCAGTCTCAATCTCAGAAATCACGTGTCTGTTTCCCGGCACCGGCCGCTCCCCGCCACCGTCTCCTTCAGCCTCCCCACCGCGTAAGTTCTTTTCCCAATTCGGTATTGATTTGCCTTTCTTTGGGTTTTAAGTTTAAATTGTGATATTCTGAATGCAGAAAGGCAGAGCGTGCTTCTCCTGGCCAAGAATTTCCTAAGTGAGTAGTTTCTCCCAAATGTGTTTCACTCTACTTCATTTCTCGTTCCATTGTCCTTATTTTCTTGGTAATTTTCTTTGATGAAATCAAGATGGTCTTCCAAGGCTATAAAATCGTTTGCAATGTCTGAATTGGAGGCGAGAAAACTTAAGTATCCTACTACCGGCACTGAAGCCCTTCTCATGGGGGTTCTCATCGAGGGTAACTAACTCATTTGCTGCATTGCAATTCTTGTATAGCTTTTTGTGTTAGTTTTTCATTTTTAGTGGAATTGATTTTAGAAGAATTTATTTTGGAAGAATTAAGGTTAGGAAAATTTGTTTGTGTTTTGGGAAGTGATATTTTAAAACTGAATTGAGGATATCTTATGGTATAATATCAATTAGTTTGTTTGTACAACATAGATAGAGGAGCACGGGATCTTACTCACAACAATGGGGATTCGGGATACTCCTTGATGTAATAGAAATATTGGTTTCCTGTTAAGTTTTTATGCAAAATACTATGGTTCCATGGGACATCTGTTGTCTCTAATATCAGATGCCCAATTAGCATCATAGTATGCATGGTGGTGACTATAAGGACATCGAGTGCAAGTTGGTTGCATCAAAAGTCCATGATGGATAGTGCCTTTTGAGTACTGAAGAATTTGTTTGAGTGCCTTCCAATGCTCAGCCAATGGTTGAGCCATAGATTAGCACTGCTTGTTGACACTATAGCTTAGTTTAGGTTTGTTGGCGGTGATGTGCTGTAGTGCACCTACAGTGGAACAATAAAGGACTAGATCTTCCATATAGTCAGCACTGTGTTTGGATGGTTTGATGCCTCCTAGTCTGTTGGAATCTTACATTTTTTCTTGTGCAGTAAGTCCCTAATATAGTTTCCCTGAGAAAGTGGAAGAGAGTCATTGTTTAAGCGCTTGACCTCAAAACCAAGGAAATGATCCAAGTCACCCAATTGGTTAGGGACAGAGGTGGAGTTAAGCCTGGTAGTCATAGGCTGCTGTAGAAGTGTTAGATGTCCTAGTTATGATAAGCTCTTTATAGATTAAAATATAAACCCTGCTGTTGTAGATTTAAGTATTGTAAGAGAAGGATCACGCATGCTAGATACCTACATACATTGCATTCATGGATATGATTATGCTATTGAGTACATGTACATGCAGTGTTTTAAAACTCATTTGATTCTCGTGTCCGACAGATTCAATAGGAAACTAAACTTTAATCACTTTGGTCATTTAATTAAATCTGAACGAAGTGCATTTAAACTAGTTAAAACCGCAAAAGTCAGTTCTGAACTGATCACAACTGTTTAACTCGATCACCTAGTTTATCTGATTTCCAAGTATGATTACTTTCTGGTTATGCCATGACTCTACACCTACGACTGCCTCCTGCATCACGTTCTGCAGCACACTGCAACACGTGGTGCAGTACATGCCGCACTCACCAGCTTCACTTTTTGAGGCACATTGTCTAACCTCATACACTCACGAGCACATGAATTTCAAACATGAAAATTTTAATTGTTCAAATTGCCTAGCATCACTCACTATCACATGCATGGTAATTGAATCAAATTGGAAAGTAACCGACCGAAATTAGGATTGGCCAAGGTGGGTATGGAACCAAAGACATGAAAAGGATGTACAAATTGCTTTATCACTAAATTAATGTTAATTGATTTTCACTTGTATGATAAATTATATATACTATCTATAATAATATAAGCATTTAGAAAATTAATAGTTATCATGTAGTTTGTTTAATTAGTGATTCACTTGTTCCATCACTGACCCACCAACTTTGTGCTATGACTGAGACGTTTTATAACATTTGATATAAGTATGGGTATAGGGTACAAGATGTTTCACTGATAAAAAATTATAAAAAATGTTAATGTATAAAAATTACAATTGTATATAAACTTGACTAAATTGTTTGACTGATAAAAACAACACAAATAAGCATAAATTTTACCATAAAAGGAGATTCAATTATTTAAAATGATACAAAAAATCGTATTAAAATCCTAGAGTTTTAAAATGTTCAGCAATCAATTATAACACATTAGTATGGTTGTGATATAATGTTCTTGTCCATAGAAAGTGAAAACCCTATTTGGTTTTCAGATTTACCATTTCTTCATGCAATCACAACCCAAATATGACTTGGGTGCTGTTGTATTTTTTTTTAAGAGAAAGGCCAACCAAGTTCTCTTACTGATGCTGAACTCACGAGTTTATTTGAGTTCAGGCGAATTTACTCCTGATCTGTAACTCAGTTTACTGGAATATGAGCTTGCTTGTGAATCAACTAGGCACATTGTTGTGGGAATGTAAATTCATGCGATCAGGAGTTTGATAACCATGGTGAAAAGAATGACTTCTAAATTTAGTTCATCAAGAAGCCTTCAAGAAATTCAGTCCTTTAACATTAAATTCATCTTCAAATAGTCTCAACGACTGATTTGGAATGAGTTATACTCAGTACTCGGATTGACTGATCTATAACTCAGTTATTGCTTCCACCTCTTGAACCAACTTCTTTTTTTTCTACCACCACTAGTAGTGTTTGAAGACTTATTTTGGACAGCAATTTGAGAACAACAGAGAACCATCCAAGCACCAGCATGCAGAGAACAACCCAAGAACATCCCCAACAAGCACCAACACCCAAGCACCCCTCAGCTAGACAAGAATCCAACACACACCCATGTAGCTCCCAGCCAAGCAAGAAACCATCAACTAAGAACCCAACACGAAGGCCACTCAGCCACGTGAGAAATGTCCTACAAAACAGAGTGTACAGTAAAACACAACACTGGTGATGATGATGATGATGATGATGATTGGACTAAGAGGATGCATTTTAAATTGCTTATTCTCTCTTAAAGGGGATTACTGAGTTTGGTTTTTGCAGAAGGGAAACCCCACACAGCTTGGGATTTAGTGTTTCCAAAACTGAGTCAGTGAAAACTTGACTTGGAAAGGCCAAAAGGACTTTGTTTTGGCACTATTAGAACTAGATCAACATAAAAATAGCTGAAAAAAAAAACGCAGGGCTCGTAAAGTATTGGCAGTCCGTGCAGTTCAAGAGGAAAATAGCAATATACACCCTTTGCGATCCAGGGTCCAAGTTTGCTCATTGACCTGTGTGAAATCAAAGGATCATGAGTTTGCGAGGTTACATGTGATTTTTAGAACATTAATATCAACTATAGGACAATTTTTTTTCTCAAGAACCCATTTTGATGATGTGACATGCGTATATGTTGTATTCCAAGATTAGTGAGATATTGTGTGAAGGGCCCAAACTCACCTCACATTTAGTTTGAAGGGCTTTGATTTTTGTATTTAAATAAAGTTTACTAGAGCCTTAAATGTTTGAAGATGAATAATGATTCAGATTATTTTTGATAAAATATGTTCATGTATATTTGTTATATGCATCTAGGAAAGAAATGTAATTAGAGTATCCTAAAGAGCAGTTTATTAGCACTCCTTAGACAACAACTACAACTCACTGGGTCCATCAAACTTTCAACTCACTTTGGTAGTTTGACTAGAACTCGCATATGGAGATGATTACCTCTCCTTACAAACAATTCAAGGCAAGAAAAGCTTCGTTATTCCATTGGGACAAATGGATATTTTCACGCAACATAACTTGTACATTTTTTAGTTGTTTCAATGTGAAGATTGTTAAATTTTCTACATTTTATTCAGAACGATGCAGCCTTTTAAACAGGAAAATTACAAACTTGAAAAACTCCTAATAGATAGGACCAATATCTCCAACACATGATAATAACAGACCACTAAATCTGTTGACTAAAACAGAAAAGTAATAGATAGCAACAGCATAAACTGCAACCTGTATTGCATCAAACTACTAAACTCTAGGTCACTAACAACTGACTCAATCTTTTGAATTCAAAACTAGATATATTTTGCAAACAAAAATACGTGCCTTTTATTATGTTTGGGATGCTTTTAATTAATTATTTCATTTGGTGTGTTCCGTGTTTCATTTGGTGTGTTCCGTGTGTTAGTGCATTTCTTCAAAGATATGAATATACAAGTTTAAGCATTATTCCTAACCTATCTTTGGGCTTTAGGTACTAATTTAGCTGCCAAGTTTTTGCGAGCCAATGGAATTACACTTCTCAAGGTTCAAGATGAAACAATGAAGTTACTTGGAAAAGGTGATTTGTTTTTCTTCAGCCCGGAGCATCCTCCACTGACTGATGAAGCTCAGAGAGCTCTTGATTGGGCTGTTGATCGAAAAACAAAATCTGGTTGGTTATTTTCATTTTTCTCATTTACTATTGTTTATCACCAATTGCAGAGGAGAGTGGAGAACTGGTTTCAATGCTTATAGTACTTTGTGCATTCATGCTTTTGCTAGTGGTTTAAACTCTCCCTGATTGTTTTTTTTTTACTCTCTTCTCTCCCTCTAAACTATTTTTAAATAACATGAAAACACAAAGTATTACAGAATTTTGTTGTATAATGATGTGTCATTGGGGTTCATCTTCTACTAAGCAATGGGCCACATTTAGTTACTATACATGGAATGATGGAACACAGTTTGTACTTTGTGGGCACTAAAACACTATATTTGAGCTTATGACAAAAAGACATTATTTTGTAATGAATTCTAATGGAAAATTTCTAAACAAATATAATAATATGTATGGAATTTACATATTTAGCTGTAATCCTGCCAAATTAAATAAATATGTTTGAAGTTGAGGATGCCAGGTACTATTTTGTCTAAAACCCTGGTTCTTATTGCCTATGGGTCTACTTATTTCTTGTTGCTTAACATTTGGTTTACAAGATTTTGTGTTATTTGGGTGTGCTAATTACGTCTTGTTATTTGGTCCTGAAGCTTTTCTTCCCGCAAAAATAATTGTTAAACCTACATTCAGGTTTGATGATGATTAGTTGTTGATGACATTCTTTCATATTTTAGCAATAAAAAAAACTCAATTCTGCTTTATGGTGATGTACAATAAAAATTAAACTAGAATTCCAAAATAAAGAAGCTCTGAGGCAATTAGGAAATGCTATTGTAAGTATAGAGTTGTCTGATAGAGTTTGAAACATTTTTGTTGAAGAGTTGATGACATGTTGGTTCTATAGCCAAACAGAAGAGCCATTGTCATTTCCGAAGACATTTCTTTGTCATTATATTTCCTGCTACTGAATAGATAATCTTTGATTCTGAGAATGTTTTCGTTATGACCCTTTGTGATTTCCCATATTTAATTATTATTTGATAAAGATTTATTGGTAGGAATGTCGCAATTGGTTTTGTTTCGTGGGACAAACTTGTTCTCAATATTTAGCCCCTTTTAAATTATACATAATCCCATAAATTCCTGGCGTTATATTTCATTCATTCACTTTGTGCATCATCATTACTTTATGTTTTTCAAAGGGTGATTCCTATCAAATGTTCTACGCTCCAGGCAAAGAAATTAATCCTTTTACGTGACTTGCAGATGATGGCGGGGAAATGACCACAGCGCACGTACTTCTTGGTATCTGGTCCGAAGTGGATTCTCCTGGATACAAGATTCTCTCCACCCTTGGCTTTAATGATGAAAAAGCTGAAGAGCTTGAGTCCTTAATTTCTAACCCTGGATGTACGGATGATTGATGAATGTGTACGGACTAGAGTTTTGCTTTAGTTTTATACTGGTCATTGATGCCATTATTTGTACAATCGATATATGAACAGGTTGTTCGGTTGTGCCTACTGATTTGGAATGCATAAAACTTACTATTTTCAAATGCCAAGTGTACTTCCTCTCTAAAGCAGAACAAAGAAAGAGAAAGAAAGAAATAAACACGCAAGCAAAAGTAAAGCAGGAGAAAGGGACATAAAATGACGATAAATCATACAGGTTGCTTAAAGTGATTTTCACGAAAGTCCTTGAGCACTGAATCACAAAGAATGGGGATGACACGAAAAGCAATTGAGATGTCTTTTTCGTTTTGGCCTGGTGTTTGGAGATACGTATGGACATGGTTAGATGAAGATGATAATAATTTCTAATTACTTTTATACACTTATTCTTTTTCACGGACGTCTATTTGTTTTTCTGCGTCATATTTGGGGAGTTCCTTAACCTGCTCTTTGCTTGATAGTGTTTGTGCCTTGGCAGCTTCTTCCGCCCAGTTTATCCGTGCAATAAATACCAATAACAACGTCAAGCAGGTAACTATACCAGTAAGAAGTCCAATGAAGAGTCCAACTAGCCCAAGACGGAGTTTGAAGGCAAAAACAATGGCAAGTGGAAGGGCCAGGAAATAAAATCCACCTAGATTCGCATAAGTGCCCAACCAAGGTCGTGCTGTTCCTCGAACTATGCCTCCACAAACTGCCAACGGAAAATTAAACACTTCCACCAGAGCCATCAGCAGCATTGTCTTTTTTACTCCCTTTATAATTCCCCTATCATGGCTAAACAGTGGCCCCCAAATTCCCCTGGCACCCACCATCACCAAACTGCCTATGCAACCAGAGATGAAGCCCAATGCCAGAGACACATACGCTGATCGGTAAGCAATTCCAGCTTGGTTAGCACCAAGCTCATTTGAGACACGGGTGGAAACACATGTGGCTAGTGACAGCATCACTGAGAAAAGCAAATAGTCGAAGTTTAGCACAATGGCCAAAACTCCCACTTCTTGCTTAGCATTTGTGAGGTGGCCAGTAAGCAAAACTAGGATCTCATAGCACCACCACTCAAGGCATGTATTGAGGCAGCATGATCCACAAAGCTTGACCAGCCTAATCCAATCCTCAATGCTCTGATCCCACCACCCTCCTTCCTTCCACATGCTTCCCTTTTTGTTCTCAATAATTAAAACATAAATGGCTAGCAGAACCACAACAATAAGGTCGGTAACCCAAACCGCCATGGAGACTCCTCTGAGGCCCATGGTCTTTGAAAGCACTATGTTAACGGGTATGTGGAAAGCTAGTGCCACAACCGAACTAAACATGGTGGGAAGAGTTATGCTCTGAGAGCTCAAGTAGGCTTTTAAGGGACAGAAGAGCGAGGCAACAAACAAGTCGGGTATGAGAGAGGAAAGATAGGTCCTGGCCACAATGGAGATGTCTTGCTGTTGCCCAAAACAAATCAAAATTTTGTCAACATTAAGCCACAAGAAAGTGATGGGAAGTGATACCAACAACAGCAATAAGATTGTCATGAAAAGGGTCTTGTGAAGGAGCCTGAAGTTTTTGGCACCATGAGCCTGGCCACATATGGGTTCCATGGCACCGCATAGACCATTGAGAAGAGAGAATCCAGTCACATTAGCAAAGGTGAAGCCGAGAGCTCCACCTGCCAAACTGAGCTCCCCGAGACGGCCTAAAAAAGCTGTTGTGATGGCTGTCTTGGCAAACCAAGCCAAATTCATGGCCACCATTGGGAGGGCTATACCTCGTTGAACTCTTAGCTCTGAGATCACCATCTTCAATGAATTGGCATCATATTTTTGGGCGTGTAGTGGAGGAGGAGGTGAGAAGGGTTGGTTGGTTTCATCGTTTAAGCTTAGTTTGTCTCCTAGTTTGCATGTTGCTGACATTGTTGCTGTGCTCAGTTCTGTGTCTGGCTTGTTTCCCTCTGTACCTCGGGATTCGTTGAATGCAGGAGTTTGTTATTAGTGACGGAGTTGTAGTTTTTTAAGGCGGAATAGAGGGCTGGTATTAGGCTTTTTCTCAAGTGCCAATAAAGGAAGCGGTTGATTAAACATTTATAGTGCGTGATGAACCATGATTCCTAAGACCATACAACGCACTTCAGTTACTACCTTTTCATGCTCTTCTCCCCACTTTCCCTACTTTAAGTCATTTCTAATATCTCTGGGCTCTGCTGTTTTTTTTTTAATTTAAATTAAAACACTACCATAAATGATAATATTACTGTAATCATATGAACTGTAACACAAACAATAACTAAATTTATTTTATTGCTAAATTGTATGATAAAGTCTTTCAAAAACGTAGAATTTTTAAAACTGAATTAGAATTTAGAAGAGATTTCTTTTTTACCCCAAACCAAACGGATAAATTCTAAAGTGCAAAAATAAAAATCCTTTCACCGGCTTATGCTTATGCCACTGATTTGCAGATAACAGAACCTTCCCTATATACTGTCAACAACTGTTCTTTTCAACCAAAAAAGAAAATATATTCTTTCTTTAATAAAATCTGTGGTAATATTCCTAGGTTCATCTTCCCACACTCACATTCAAAATACTTATATTATTTACATAAT
>Ga0123341_1006218_pt1 | contig 10774 bp, 5 predicted proteins | sample Turbeapinknodule_FD_89959 | JGI IMG/M metagenome (GOLD analysis project Ga0123341, IMG submission 89959) | Root nodule microbial communities of legume samples collected from Mexico - Turtle bean Mexico pink nodule | ecosystem: Host-associated > Plants > Roots > Nodule | place: Mexico: Nepantla...
GCTCATAAAAATGTAAAAAGGTATAAATTCATAAATTAGAGATTATTTTATATGTAAATTAGCAATAAATCCTCATAAGTGCCTATATTTTAATATGAAATATTACTGAAATTAGACACTTATCATATTTACACCACTCAATGTATAGGAAATGTATACAACTGTCTGGAGACTTTCTCATTAAATTACAAGCTAATCATGTGTTGATCCACTAATCATGGGATTTTATCATTATCAAATTAATTGCGTATATTTGCATATAATTGTGCGTATAATAATTGCGTATAATTGCATATAATTTGATAATCATTATTTCCTAAATACTTCCCCTCAAGTTGGTAGGTGAAGATCATGAACCCCCAACTTGCGCAGTGTCAAAAAATGTTCCTTACCCAGTGCCTTTCTAAAAACATTTGTGAGCTGGTACTGTGTTGGTACATACGAAGGACTGATTATCTTGGCTTGTAATTTTTCTCACACAATGTGGCAACCTATCTTAATGTCTTTTGTGCATTCAAGAAATACTAGGTTTGGTGTTATATGCAAGGTCACTTGATTGTCATAGAAAAGTCGAGCTGGCAAGTTACATGACACCTTTAAGTTCTGCAACAGATATCGTAACCAAACTATCTCCAAACAAGTATTGGTCATCGCACGGTATTCTGCTTCCGCAGATGATTTTAATACTTTTGTTTGTTTTTTTGACTTCCATGAGATAATAGAAGAACCAAGAAAAATGCAATACCCAAATACTGATCTCCGAGTTGTCTGACAACCTCCCGTCAGAGTCGCAATAAGCTGTCAATGTCAGGTTATTCTCGGATGGCAATAACAATCCTTGTCCCAGTGATCCTTTGATGTACTTTAGAACTCGAATTGCGGCATCCCAATAAGGTTTCCATGGAGCTGTATATATTGACTTAGAGTCGGAATCGAAAACACTATGTCAGGCCGAGTAACCGTGAGGTATATCAGTCGTCCCATAGGTCGCATGTATTTGACTAGATCCTTTAATAAATCTCTGGTTAGAATTGTAGGCCTTAAACAAGAGGGGGGTGAATTTTTCTTTTTGAAAGATTTTCGCAAGTATTGAAGGTAGAGTGAAAAACTATGAATATTAATCAATGGAAAATCTGTCCAGCCAAATATAAAACTATTTTTAAGGTTGATGTAGAAAATCAACTTGTTTTTACGAAACAACCGGTTGTTTATACCAACAGATTTGAAAACCAAAGATAAAACAGTTTAATGAGTGTAGGGAAATAGAAATTCACACAAGATATTTATATTGGTTCACTCTTAACCAAAAGCTACATCCAGTCCTCAACTAACCACTGAGAATCCATTATGTAATCAAACCTAGATTACAAAACACACTAAGAATGTTGATCTTGAACCTCTGAAGAACATACAACACTTCTTAGTCAAAACCACACCAAGAGTGTTGATCTTGAACCCCTTAAGAACACACAACATTCCTTGGCAACACAAATACATAAATACACTTGGGTATTACAAAGCTTAAAGTTCAAAAGTACAACCCAATCTTATTCCACACACTTGAGAATGATCCAAAGCTCTTTCAAATCTTGGAAAAAATATTTTTGATAAACTCTCTTTCTTGCTTTAAGATTAGGAGCATAAAACCACCTTTATATAGACAACTAAGTTGTAAAAAACATTTAATTAAGAATCCAAGGCAATTAGGATCATTAAAAACAGATTAAAACTACTTAACAGAATTCTGTTAAGTTTTTCAGAAAAACAATCGGTTGATGTATCGAAACAACCGATTGATTTTTGTTTGACAACAAAGGCAAAGGCAAAGCTTTTCCAAATCATTTTAAAATCCACTAAGTGTCAAACAACCTGTTGATTCGAAATTTCAACCTGTTGAAATTTCACTTCCATTTAGAAAATCCATCTTTTCAAAAGGTTAAAGATTCAATTGAGCTAGAATCATATTAAGGAGTGAATTAATAAGTTTCAAATAACTAGACAACACAAACACACCCAACAACAAGGTCTTCAAGCTTTCCACTTGGATTTGGAGACATCAAAGCATCTTGTTCAACATCTTTATCGTCTTGTGTGAGTTTTAGGTATTGCTCCATTGGAAATTTATCTGGACGAGCACCTGTGAGTCCCGTATCCTGCAAAATATCAAACACATGTTTTCTTTGTGACATGTAAACACCAGCTTTGGAACGGGAAAATTAAATCCCAAGAAAATATTTTAAGTCTCCAAGATCTTTAATGCAAAATCATCATAATAGACAGTCTTTAATAAGTTGCATTTCTGTCCGATCATTTCTTGTTAAAAGAATATCATCCACATAAATCAAAAGGACAGTAAATGATGAGTTATTTTGTCTTCTGAATAGAGAGTAGTCCGCCTTGGAATGCCGAAATCCTGCTGCTTTAATCACATGAGAAAATGTTGAAAATCATGTTCGGGATGTCTGTCTAATACCATAAAGGGATTTGTTGAGTCAACATATAATGTTCTCCCCCTGTCGATGATGCCTAAATGGCAAGTCCGTGTAAATAATTTCGTGCAATTTTCCATGTAAGAAGGCATTTGGCACATCCAATTGGTGAATAAACCAATTTATGGTTGCTGCAATGGCGAGGAGAGACCACAAAGTTGTTAATTTCGGGGTTGGTGAAAAAGTTTCACAGAAGTCGACACCTTTAATCTGAGTGTATTCCTTTCCGACAAGGTGTGCCTTATATCTGTCGACGTTGCCATCCGATTTGTACTTTATTTTATAGATCCATTTGCATCCGATGAGTTTCTACCCACTGGGTAACGGTGTCAAGGTCCATGTTTGATTTAGCTACAAGGCGGAAAACTCTTCTTCCATTGCCTTTTTCCAATTTAGATCAAGGATAGCTTGAGCATAAGTGTGAGGTTCTTTAGTACCCGTGATTTTATCAAGATATGCACTATGTGTAGAAGAAAATCGTGAATTAGAATGAAAATGATGCATAGGATACTTGGTTCGATTCAGCCGGTCTTTGGTAGTGTTCGAATGATTGGCTTGGGATCTCGTTACGTAGTTATAAAGTCAGGAAGGTGTGGTTGGAGAAGGTTCGATAATGGATGCTAGACTTCTTGGCGTGGGAGAAGAAGGTTGGTCTGCTAGAGGTTCAGGTGCATTGTGACGAGTAGAAGAAGATGGTGAATCGAGTGAATGTTGGACAGGAGTGGGTAAGTCAATGTCAATAGCAATGGAGGTGAGGATTGCGTCCAAGACTGTTGGCAGAATGGGAAAACAATATCATGGAAGGTGACATCTTGACTTGTAAAAAAAGTGTCTGCATCTATATCAAATAATTTGTATATTTTTGTATTGTGAGGATAACCAATGAAGATACATTGTCGAGCGCGCGAATCAAATTTTTGCTTAGATGAAACAACAATTGCGTAACAGAGGCAACCAAAAGTTTTTAGGTGAGAAAGTGGAGGTGGGTGATTATATAAAAGCTCAAAAGGTGATTTATTTTTTAGTAAAGGTGATGACAAGCGATTAATGATATATGTGGCGGTTAAAATGCATTTCCCAAAAAATTCTAATGGTAAATGGGACTGGAATATGAGAGCTCGTGTTGTGTTTAAAATGTGTTTATGCTTGCGTTCTACTACTCCATTTTGTTGAGAGTGTAGACGCAAGTGCTTTGACATTCAATACCATTTTTAGAAAAAAATTACGCATTGACATAAATTCCAATTTGTTGTCAACACAGATGATTTTAATAAATGCCTGAAATTGATTTTTTGCAAATGTAATGAATGATTCTAAGAGATGTTGGGTTTCAGATTTGTGATTCATAAGAAATAGTTAAGTACATCTAGTATAGTCATCGACGATAGTGGGAAAAAAGCATTTTCCAAGATGACTTGGGGTTTTATGAGGACCCCAAATGTCACAATGCAATAGATTAAATGGAGAATGAGATTTCATTGTGCTTAAAGAAAATGATAGTCTTGTTTGTTTAGCTTTGAGACAAATACTACAATTATTATGAATGAAAATGAGATTTTTTCTTTTACCGATAGGTAGTAATGAAGATGCAAGTTGTAGACGGATGTCCGAGGCATTTGTGCCATAAATCAGGATCAATCAAAATTTGATATGCGCGGACTTGGTTTGTTAGAGGGGACATGTAATATAAGCTTGTGTATTGTTTACCTGAGCCAATCATCTCCCCATAGCCAAGTCCTGCAAAATGCAATCATGTGGAAAAATAATGACACGACAATTTAGTGAATTGGTTATCTTACTAACAAATATGAGATTTAAATTAAAAGAACGCAAATAACATCTTTGAGAGTGATATTGCCATTGAATTTAATCCTGCCCATAGATGAGATGCCCACAATTGAGCTTGTGGGCAGATTAACATTTGAAATAAATGATGATAAAGTGTGTGTGAACAATTGTAAATCACATGCAATGTGATTGGTTGTTCTACTATACAAAATCCATGGTTTTGTAGAAACAAAAATCAATAGACGAGTTATGAGCAAACAAACTTGCAACATTTATAAACGTGTCACTTTTACCATTATTGATGAACAACATTACAACATTTACCAATTGCTAAATTTGCTCGACAATGAAGCCTTATACCACCAGATTTCCATCGGACTCGTTACTAGTGACTTCTTTGGCAGATGGTATATAAGAAGATGGTAAGAAAAGAAAATGGTATATAAAAGATGGTAAGAAAAATGGTAATACTTTATTCTTTTGTGTGTATTTACATCACTTCAGGTATAGAAAATATATATTAGTGTATGAAGACTTTATCTCCAAATTATAGACTAATTATGTACACTCAGAGATTCGAGTTTATTTATTTTCTATATGTTTACATCTAGCAACATCTGCATGCATATCTTTAATCTGCAGAAAATAACAAACCATAAAACATTACTTTTTATAAAACATTGAATCATTTCTTAAAAGAAATATTTTTTCTAATACTTACATTAATAAAATTATTAAAAAATAACCTTGTAAAGTTTTGAAATCTTAAATAATTTAGTTCTTTTATCTAATTAAATGTAGGGGTTGGTATCACTACAATTCTTGAATATACACTTCATGGTGTTTTTTTTTAATCAGCATACACTTCATGGTGTATGTGCTTTAATTTGATTTGCTTTATATTTGTAAGTTTTATAAGATAGAAAAGGGGCAAATGACAATGTTGATAACCTATACAAGTGAGAATAATTTAAATTTATTTTTTCGAGCAGAGAAAAAAAGGACATCAATTTATATTTAATAGATAGTATTGCCTTAAATTACAATGAAGGAGAATAATGATTCTAATAGAATACATTGTTCTATATGTGATCTTTCAGTCTCCTTTTTATGATTATCCTGATTTAAATATTAATAAAAGGAATCATGTATTGAAATATTAAGTTCAAAGTATTAGAGTAAAATATTATTTTTGTTTTATTTTCTGAATTTGAAGTAGGATTTTTATTCATTTTCTCATATTTCTTTTTACTTTCTCATAAATAGAAGCAAAAACCCAAACTCTAATGGATAAAAGAAATACTAAAAGAAAAGTTCAAAAACAAATGTTAAGAGTTTTAGGTTTCAGGAAACTATCCGACTTACACAATTATAAAATTACAACTTTAATTATCCTAAAATTATTGAATTTAATTTAATCGTCTTAAATAAATAAAAAATTGTACATGAAGTAAAAGGTTAAATTAAATTAAAAAAATATGTTGGAAATGGAATGAAAGAAAAAGAGAATGAACTCTACTTCTAACATTTTTTCCCTATGAATCAAGACAATTATCTTCTGTCACTCAATTCTCCTATTCTAAATTAGAAAACTATACGTGTTAAATTTGTATTTTTTTTAAAAAATTATGTGATTGTTTTCTACCTCAAATCAATTATAAATAATATTTTTATTCTTAATAAAAATGTATATGATAAATTTCAGATCACTCTATCAATGTTGAACAATTTTAATTATTATTTGTAACAATATGATTCATTTATTGAGGTCACATCAAACAGATGGTAATATTAAAATAATGTCTAACAGCTTTTACTTTTTTAACTGAAAATTCTACCCATTACTCGCTGCAGTGTTGGTTGCAAGATGAGTGCGACATCAAACACTACACAACAACTTTGTATAAAGGAAACACTTACGTAAGCTTATATCACCAATCAATCCAAGGATTTATTATATTCTCACATTTCTGACAACAAAAGTTGTATATATATATATATATATATATGTATATATATATGCATTTCTCACAACTCTGATTCAGTATTTTCTAAGTGTGATTTTGGTTCCATTCTCATATTTCTATTGTGATAAAGAATATGCAAATTCTGCTATGAATTCTGAGTAAAGTGGGTGGTTTTTCCATTTTTCTAACAAAAAAGGAATTTTCCAATCAAATTAGCACAAGGGCACTCTCAATTACAAATGAAAGTTCATAAAAGTAATGATAAGAAACAAAATTTATTATAGCAGAGTTTGTGGACAAGAACAGTTGGCAAAATCAGAGGTAGCCTTCTACAGTGAACACAAACAGCTACACACAAGATCGAAAAATTGTTTCTGATACACCTTAGTTGTTAATATTATCCTCTGCTGTCTATCCATTTAGCCTGCTATGCCAATCATAACATCGTTTCTTGCCACATTTCATATATTCTTTCTATTCTATTGGATTAATAATGATGTGCTGCTGCAGCTATGTCTTTCTTACACAGTTTTGCACATGACTAGAATGTAGTTTTGTGTGATCTTTTAACAATATTACTTAGAATGGAAAAGAAAATCAATATTACTTAGATATATCTTAACAGATATAATCCAAAATGAATTCCTTACTACATATAAATCTGTTAACAACAAATGTTTATATATATGTATATAAACCTTAACTGTGTTTTTAACACAAAATTATGCATCAACTATGTGATAATAATATACTGATAATGAAGATGTGATGTGACACAAATGGCAAATTAGAAAAGTAATAATTAATGATGGAAAAAAATTGGGTAGGGTCTGAGGAAGGACTCTGCAGTAGAAAGACAGAAAGCAGAAAGAAAGAGTAATTGATGGATTAGTGTGTAGATAGTTAAGTTTGAAGTTGATGCCATACTCCTTCTCCTGTTACTGAAATAACCCATAACCCATTGTCTGTGAAGTACGTGACAGATAGTTTGTGATAACTAGGCCCCTACGCATACATATATGGAGATAGGTGGTGTGGTGAGTGATGAAGTCTCAATTCTGAATTTTGTTTTTGGCTATGGTTTTGGTGTGCTAACTATGCATTAGCTCTGCGCCGGCCTGCATAATTAAGACACAAATTAACTTCCTCTTCTATTCACTTTAATAAGTGAATAAAACTACATGTATTTTTTTATTAAAAAAATAACTTTTTATAAATTGAGGAAAAGAGAATGTTGGAGATATTACTTCAATTAAAGATAACATTTTATAGTATCTGATTAAATTCAACTTAACCAATTTTATAAGATTGAGTTAGATTTAAAAATTTATCTTTTAATATGATAGTAAAATCATTTAGAGTATATGTTAACTAGAATTTGTGGAGTTTATCAGACCATCGAATCATTTATAAATATATAGTTTCACTTACATGTTAATGTTGGAGATCCTACTATAGAGATTAGAGTATTTTATTGTATATAAATAGGCTTAAAGTGCACTTCGTAATAGTTAAAGATAATAACGTAAAGAATGTGTGTTGGACTAAAATAAAAATATTTAATAATATATAAATAAATATAAATTTAATTTTATAAATTAATTTTATAAAATTGAATTATGATTTATGTAAACAACAAATAGAGGAAAAATTTGTTAGCAAGGAAGTTGAAGTTAATTAAAACAATAGACACTATTGTATAGTTAATTGCTGCATCATTGTTTGGTAGCTTCCTCAGCTATAACAGAATAAGTGGTGTAGATGTAAACAACTTAGAAGGGAAATTCTCAGGAAATCCCTACCTAGTATTCTACTGCCAACAAAAGCAAGTTGTTCTGCTGCTGGGATTTAATGATTCATCTCTTCATTTCAATTCTCTTAGGATAAAAAGTATTTCGGCTCTTTGAAATTATTATTTATGCATTTCCTAGTTAATTTTTCAAAGTAATGAAATTAAAATCATGCTCTACAGTAAAATTTGTTTTTTAAACTCATGCGTCAATTATCATCTTGTCTTCCTCAACTTAACCTAATAATTAACTATTGATATATCAATTAATGTGTCAAGTATGATCTATCGTTAACATCTCATTCCAACAAAATAATTTTGTTAATTAGCGTTCAATGTCAAAAGTTAACATGTATGATTTAATTTTTAATTTTGATATTTTTAAGAATGAATAGAATATTGAGATACTCTTTTAAGAATCTAAAGATTATCAAGCTTTGCTTTTAAATAAGGAACTTTGGAGAAAAAAAATGTATATTGTCTCCTTAAGATGTTCCATTTTCTGATAATTTATGAAGGACAATATGCATCTTCATCCGTTTAGGTGTAGAGCCGGCCATGAAATTAAAGATAAGAACATACAAAGAAGTGTAGGTTAGTTATGAGGCTCGGACACGATTCTTAAATGGCGTGTTTGTGTTGGATATACGGATTGGATACCAACACCGTAAGACATTTCTAGGATACGTATCCGTGAAGTGTCCAATTCAAAAAATATTTGTGGAATTTTTAAGAGTTATAACACGATTTTAACACAATTTTAAAAAGGATAAATACATTAATTTTCTAAAAACTCAGCAACAAATTGATTGTGTTCAAGATGTACAAGGGTTGGACCACCCCTGAAATGATTCATCTTTATTTATTTTTTTCTTGTAAAAAAAAACAAACTTTAAGATTAATTTAGAGTTACACTACATTTGTAACACAAGATCATCATAGATTTTAAAAACAACACAAAACAAAAAATAGGGAAAGCTAATATTTTCAAAATTTTAAATAAAACTTTGAATTTAAAAGAATTAATTCACAAACATATCAATCATTATATATCCTTCATTTTTAAGGTACTAAACAACCAAGTGTCTACAATTATTTCATATTCCACATCACTCATGCTAGAAATCCTCTAACATTAACACATAGACAATTGATTATACTTCTAGAAGACTAATGTATTGGAATTAGATTCAGAGATATGCACTTGTCATATTATTATGTTCTCATCACAACATAGTCTCTCTTTCAGGAAAATCCATCCTCATATGACACGGGTAAATCATATGATTTGCTTTTATAAGTTCTTTCAAACCTCATAGTCATTCATATCAAAATTCTTCAATTCTCACCACTTGATACTTTTTCATCTATACGATTCCAAGATATCAATAGAATCAGGATCGTCTCTTTCACAAAGTCTTACAAATCAATATACTCTTCTACAATCTTAATACAATATTTCATTTCCTTAAAATACCATGTCTTGATCATATTCTCATTGATTCATAAATCATTTCACTCATTATACATCCAATTAAGATCAAATATTTCAATTATAAATAAGTAAACAAAAAAATGTGAAGAAATACACACACACAAGGATTTCTTCAACATCACAATCAACATGAACATTTCAAAATTATCAAAGTATGTCATATCTATACATTTAAAATCAATCTCAATCAAAACATTTTAATTTAATCAACAACAACTCTACAAGAAAATTTCAAGTTTGTGACCATGTGGCATTCACATTCAAATATTCTTATCTAGAGTTCTATTGAAATGTAAAAATTGGCTTCCATTACCTTGGAAGAAATATGTGTATTCTGGTAAGTGCCATAGTTCACTAATATTTCATACAAAAAAGATAGGCACTTATGGACTTTAATTAATTAAATAGTCATAATTTAACCTTTAATTTAATCATTTCACATTTTTACATATATTTAGATTATAAGATGAATATGAACCATTTATTCCCAAATTTGTGTTAATTTCAAGAATCTAGGGAAAATGGAGGTAAAAGGGCTAAAGGGGAATGAACAAGTGAAAGACAGGATGAAAAGAGAAATTTGGAACAATGAACACTCGCTCAAGCAAGATCACTCAATAGGAACGCGCTCAAAACTCGCTTAAGCGAGTTCACTCTAGTGAAGTTAATTGGGTTTGGTTTAGATAAATAATTCTGAAATACATTCCAAAATTCTAAATTGTGTTAAATTGGATGTTTATAATATGAATAATTTTACAGTTTTACAGTTCAAAATTAGTTTTACATATTTTATATGCTTTTTTTTTCTACTCTGATTGGTGAAGTAATTTAATGATCACGTCTATCTTTGGTGTGTCTAATGGTCATTTGTCAGCTATCTAGCAGCTTCATAATTCATACGTTTATTCAATTTTGACAACCATCACTCCAAGTAAGTTTGCTTTTTATTTAACTATTTATTACTTGTTTGAATAAACTATTTTTTACAACCCAATTAACTATTCTTTTAGTGAAGTATTTCTTTTAGTTAACTCTTTTTCATTTAACAGAGTTAACTTTAGTTTAATATATGTACACATTACTAGATAGTAATATTTTATTTTGCTGTTTTGTTGTAGTTATACCAATTGATAAATCGTGGATTTGTAAACCACGAAACACCATTGAGTATGCAAATGGGTTGAACATGTTTTTGGATATTGCATTTCAACATGCTAATGGTCCTGTAATTAAGTGTCCATGTGCA
>Ga0123341_1006219_pt1 | contig 10774 bp, 11 predicted proteins | sample Turbeapinknodule_FD_89959 | JGI IMG/M metagenome (GOLD analysis project Ga0123341, IMG submission 89959) | Root nodule microbial communities of legume samples collected from Mexico - Turtle bean Mexico pink nodule | ecosystem: Host-associated > Plants > Roots > Nodule | place: Mexico: Nepantla...
GAAGTACTGGTGCCTTTGCTAAAAAACCACCAGTCTTGAATGGAAGGAGGAACTCTCCATTTGTGGTTGTACCTTCTGTAGAATACCCATATCATTAAATTAAGTGATTGTAAATGATAAATACAAATGAGTGAAAGAAACTTAAATTACTCCATTCATAATTAAATGATAAATAGAAATGAGTGAAAGAAACTGATAAACTACGACTACTGTAACCATATGCAACAATTAATAGCAGCAGAATAAATTAATAAACATGAAGAACTTAAAGCTACAGAATTATATTTTAAGATACAGAAATGAGAGGTGTGGCCACTAAGAAGTGAACATAACTAATGAATCTTTAGGTTGAAAATGGATTTAATAGAGAAAAGAGTGAATTAAAAGCATAAACTTCTGCCTGTTGATGAGAACATGGATTCAGTATTAACAAATAGGATAAAAGGTCAAGAAATACAGCAACTATAATCATCAAAAATTAATTTTATTATAAATACAAGTTGAAATAGAAGTAGAAAAATCCACATCAATCATTTTATACGCCAGTATATACAAAATCAATACCTTCCTCTTAATATAATAGAGAACAAAGAGGTGGGTAGGGGTAAAAAATTTTAAAAACTTTAAAAACTGCCAACTACTGTGGCTTCATCTTCTTAAGATTATATAAATTTTTTATATATTGGACACAACAGGATACCAAACACTACTAAATATTGAAAGAATAAATTTGATCAATCCCTCTCCAAAAAAAGTGCAAAGAGGATGATAACCTGGAAATAACATCATTAATGGAGCAGACTCATTTCGATGAGCTTCTCGAATTCTGTCAGTGACAACAGCTGCAGAATGAAAATTCACATGTTAGCTTCGAGATGTTATCGATGATTATGTCCCAAAGAAAAGATTGCACGAGATTAAATTTAGCCACCAGTTATAACACTCAATATAACTAATATTCACAACAGGACAACTGCCCTCTAGACAGTGATAAATAGCTTGAGTGTATTTAGATGCCAAAGGAGAAATTCAAATTAAACAAATAAAATTAATACAGACAAAGGAAAACGAAGATTAATTGCTGTTACTTCCTATTTAAGTAAAGACTTTGGAATTCTAATCAGACGAGTGATGCCACCAAACACACTGAATGAGAACTTCTAAGATAAGTCAACTTCCTCAACTACCAACAATGATTGGGCAGTCTTCAACAAATGGTACATAAAGGTTTATATCGGATCTTCTAATGTATGCCTTACAATTAAACGATTCGGAGGTATGCATATTGTGTAGAAAAATTAAAAAATCAAGATACAAAAAAACTAATGCAGTGCCATAAAAAATATGAAAAGAAAAAACATAAAGCACAGAATAAGGAATACAACAAGGGATTTTACATTCTTTTACATTGTTCGAATTGTACAGTGTTATAATTATTATAAAGTGCATGCTCATACAAAGATACATATGCGCACCTGAAACACCCTTGAAGTCTGATGACTTTGATTCCCGCTGAACATAGACACAACCAAGGCACTTACTGTCACAAGAAACATACCAAAATATATAACCACCTGATATTTTAGCAGTCCCTTGCAATAGAAAAATAATGCATATTGAATTATAAGAAATCTGGCATTCTCATTTTCAGAACCATATGCTGATCCCTAATCTTATGAAATAACAATTTTAAATGGAAATTTGAGGGGGGAATAGACCAGAGCATGTAAAGATCTAAGGAACCCAAATGAAGCAATGTGATCTAAGGTTGCAATAATCCAATTTAAGCTAACAGACCTGATGAGACCAACGAGAGGAAGTCTAGCCACTGATCTCTACATCAATGAAATCCAATAATTGAAACAAAAAAAATGTCAGCAACAAACATCCGTAAAGGATACCTTCATATTCAAGTAGTCATGGAGCAAAAAGTTAGTCGTAACACAAACCTTAGCAACAAAACTAGGGAACGAGGATGACATGTGATACAAAATATCCAGGTATGACACATGATTAGATATTATTACACCAGGTCTCTCCAACTCTTCAGGCTGTTGCTCGTCTTCCTTCGGGAATTGAAGTAAACAAAAGAAGAGAGGAAGAACTAAAATCAAATACCAATACATAACATTTTTCTTGTTGCAAAATATAATGAAACAAGATGACTAAAGACTTGTCATCTAATAACTGTTAAAATACATTTCATCATTCCACTCAGGAGTGAAAAGCAAAGGGAGACACCACTTCTCAGTAAGCTTACTAACAAACCACGTACTGAAAATACTAAAAAAGGAATGAAAAAAAGTAACTAAATCCTTTTTTCAGTTCCTACGGGACAGAATTCACATAACTTCAACTGAAATGAGAAATACAATTAGTGAGTAAATGACACTCTCTATCCATATACAATACTTATATTTTTACCCAGAAAACAAAAAGGAATAAAATATCAGGCAAAATCTCTCTGGAGAAGAGCCCCGTATCTAAGTTTTGTCCTTATATTTATAATTCTAAAAACAATTCTGAATGCTCTTACTTTTACACTAGCCAACACTCAAGTAAGCTAAACTTGAGGTCATGGATATCATCGAGTCCCATATAAAAGTCAATAACTAGAAACTGAGAAAGCGAATAAGACAAAGCAATTAAAATAACCTGAGAAGCAGAGTTAAATACGGGGATCCAATAAAAGCCAAAAATGAAGAGCATGACTCTGGAGAGGGCGCGTCCACACGAAACAATAACCGCTCTCCTCCACCCACTCATGTGAGCGTAATGTTCTTGTTCATCTTCGCGATTGGGCGCATAGAAGAGAGTACAAATCCTACAAATTAAGTAATAGAAGAGCAAAACGGTGGCCGCGAGAAGAACTCTGATAGGGAGAAGAGTGACCAACGCGAAACCGAGCAAGAGCTTCTCCTTCGCCGGCAACTCGCCCCGTCCCATGGTGCCGTAGATGTCTCGGCGGACGTAAGCAGCGAACTTCTTCTCCATCTCGGCGATGCTGTCGGCGGAGGCTAGAGACTCGGACTTTAGGAGAGGACGGTCATCCCGAGCGGTGCTGCCGTTGGGAGGCTTGGAATTGAGGTCTTTGAGCTCGGACTCCATTGTGGATCGAACGATGAAGCTACTTTGATTGATGAATTACTCACTGGTTTTCCCTTCCATGAATAATAGATTTAGGGTTTTAGCAAGAGAGGGAAGAGAAATGCAGCGACGCAACAGGGAAAAGGATAGACCACACAGATGCTTCTGTTTCTTCCTTTTATTCGCTTATGCGATCTGCTACTTTTTCTTTTCTTTCCTCACAAATCTCCTTTTTTCCCCTTTTTTTCCAAGCACCGAAAACTATATATACTCGTTAAAATATCTCTTTCACAAAAAAAATAAAAAAATAAATAAAAGTTGTTTCTTCCATATATTTGCTGAACTGATCAAAATGATTAAATGAAGGCAGTTTCCCATCCCTACATACCCCACAATGTTATGGAAAGACTAAATTGTCCCAATTATTTTATAAAAACCCTAAAATATACTTGAATTGTATTTACTTTTTTGCATTATGGATTATGGAATCCAGAAAAATTTTAGATTGACACTTCTGGTAAAATTTTGGATCCACAACCAATCCGTAATTCAAATTATGCATTTCACATTCAAAAATTCATTATTCAAAAAAATATTCTGGATCCTCCGATCCGTAACAGAAATATGCATTCCGGATTCAGAAATCCGTAATTCAAAAAAAAAAATTTGGATTCACGAATCCATAACAAAATTAGACTTCCGGATTCAGCAATCTGGAAATCAATAATTTATGCAAAAATTGCTTCCAAAACACCCCCTCATCCAGAAAAAAAATATTCAGTTCCGAATTGATGAATCCGTAACATACTCTCAGATTCTTATTTCCAGTAACCACGATGACTTTTTTCAAATAAAAGATTAAGGCCAGTTTCGGGATTTAGAAAATTGTGGGGGTGCAGGAAGAAAAATGTAGGGGTGCAAGAAGAAGAAGCCTTAAATGAATTGGGTTGCATCGGCCCACCCATTTTCTTGAGGTTACAACAGGCCGAGTAATCTGATTTCTAGAAAATAAAAAATTCAATTATTTTAATGGGCAGGGCTTGCATAGAAGATAAGTGAGGGCCCGGCCCATGTTGGGAGAAGTTATAGATAGAGAGATGAGGTGGCCTTTTGGTGGGTGTGAGAGTCTTTGGATTCTTTTTCTCAACGGTTGACAAAGCAACCCAACCTCCATACAACAATACAACAAACAAAAGCAAGGCCAATTCTCACAACAAACCCACACAATCCAATTCCTTTAACGTTACTGAACAATGCTGACTGTGACCTTTCGCCTACGCTAAACTTCACTCTTACTCTCTTCCCCTTTTCTTCACTATATATTCATCTCATCCTTCAAAACCAAAATTTCAAATCCAATCCAACAAACAAACACTTACAATGCCCGAACCCCGACCCATTCTCAAACCCGCCGGAAACAGAGTCACTTTCGACAACGTGCCCAAACACAAGAACCACAACCACGTAAAGACTCCTCCGCGCCCGAGAAACCTGCCACCGCAAATTCCTAATGCCGTTACGGAAAGCAACGTCTCCTTGGATAGCACGTGTTCCCCGGATTCCTGTTCAAGCAATTCATCTCCCAAAACGGTGAATCCCGCAACTGCAACTGCAAGCAGGAGAAGCGTGAACCGTAACGGTTTTAAGCCGGTTAGGGTTGTGCCCGACGCCGTGGACGTAGCCACCACCGTGTCTCCGCCTCCCAAGAGATGTGAATGGATCACTCCACATTCTGGTAAGCGTGCCTCGCCCACACACACTCGCAGAAGAGAATCTTCATTTTCTTTTTCAGTGTTAAAAAGTCACCACTTTTGTTTTTTTAATAAATAGTAAGAATTTGAACCTGCATGTATCCAATTTTCCAGGCTTAAGTAATTAAAAAATAAAAACTATTACATAAAAAAAATATAAATGACAATATTTAAAAAAATGTATTTGTCTTTTGTTTGTTTTGATATATCTTTTATTTTATTATTGTGACAAAACTTTGTACGACAATTATTTTAGTGGACTTGTAGATAATATATATTTATTGTGATTCTAAACGTTTGTCGTCATTTCGCTTCTCGTGGTATTTATGGTCCAAAAATGGTTTTGTTCGGTAGTAGTTATTACATGTCACTTATTTACACGACAGTATCTCCTCTTGACTAATTATTAGTAAAATTAATAACTCTTAAACTACAAAAAAAACATAATTCAATTTATTTAACATTTTTATTTTCATATAATATAGAGAGATTTTTTCTAAAATTATTCTCAAATTGTATTCATTGAAAATTATCTTTACATTTAAAGACAAAATTATATTACATAACTAAAAACTCAGGCAGAATTCCCCCAATGAAGTTACGAAGAAATATCCTCGTTACCTCTTTTTAGCTTCGGATTTTGTTTGTAAACTCTCTTTTTTGTGATAGTTCTAAATTTCCAATTTTTATTAGTGGGTGATTGTTAAGTGATTCTGAATACTATTTTTCTAGAGATACAGTATATAATTAAGTATTATTAATTTTTTAATAAATTATAAATTGTGAATATAAGTTATATGAAAATTAGTGTTTGGATCACTTATCAATTTCTCAATATTCTTAAATTAACTGGAAATATGCAAGCTATTTACCTTGTCCCATTGATAATTACCTTCTCAAGCAATGCTACTCCATTCTAAACAGATCCCCTTTACACTGCTTTCCATGATGAGGAATGGGGTGTTCCAGTTAACAATGATAGAAAGCTATTTGAACTTCTGGTATTTTCACAAGCATTGGCAGAACATCGTTGGTCAACAATTCTTAACCAGAGGGACATATTCAGGCATGTCTATCTCTAAATCAACCAATTTTTTTTAAACCGTGACACTTTATGTAAATACGTATTATCTGACTCTTAGAATTGAACATGTGCAACAGGAAGCTTTTTGAAAATTTTGACCCATCATCAGTTGCACAGTTTACTGAAAAGAAATTGCTAACACTGAAAATAAACGACAGCTCATTGTTATCAGAACCAAAGCTTCGTGCCATTGTGGAAAATGCTAAACAATTACTTAAGGTAACTTTTAATGCTGCTTTTGAAGCAAATATATGAGTGGAGATTTGAATTTTAAAGTGAGGAAAGTTGGAACTAATGCATCTCAAAATCACATTGGTTAATGATTTATCCATTATAGGTTCAGAGGGAGTTTGGCTCGTTCAGCAATTACTGTTGGAGATTTGTTAACCACAAACCGATAAGAAATGAATTCAGATATGGGCGGCAAGTACCAGCCAAGACTCCAAAAGCAGAAGTGATAAGCAAGGACATGATGCGTAGAGGTTTCCAATGTGTGGGACCGACTGTGGTTTATTCGTTCCTGCAAGTAGCGGGACTTGTTAATGACCACCTCTTGACATGCTTCAGGCACCAAGAATGCAACGTGACGACCAAAAACGAATTCAAAACTGAGGTTAAGGAGAGTAATAAGTTACAAAATGAAACTTCGGAGCTGAAATAAACAGAATCACTGAAGACATGGTGGATTGTTGTTGTCATTTTACTTTTGTAATTGTATTGTATGCTATAATTTTATTCTTAGTTAATTTGGTCGTGTTTCACCTAACCTAACCAGAAAATGACAGGCCCCATCTTGTTATTGGTGTTCGCATCTGAAGGTGCATGTTTCTTTGACTACACTTGACTGATAAAGTTGTTTTTCTGTTTCGGTGTTCTGTAATTAATTTTCAGCTTAGTATTGCCACCATGTAGAATTGATAATGCATTGCTTCCATGTCCGTTATATTTCATATTCATGGACATATTTGGAATACTATCATCATTTATAACCTAATCCATAATAATGGGGGACTGTTAGAAACTTCCATCTCTAGGGTCTTTTGCGTTGGTCCTTTGTTTGCGTCCTTGCCTTGCCCATCATGGGTTTCCTCGTACAACAATTTTCTTGCTTATCCTTGTTCACTGTGTCCTTGCCTTGCCTATCATGGGTTTCCTAGTACAATTTTCTTGCTTTATCCTAGTTCACTTCACCAACCGATATTATGATTGCAAATTAATTAGTTTGAGAATTTTATTTTTTTTTTCAAAATGCTTCAATTTGATAATCTTTTAATCTCTATAATAAGTACGAATTCTATGATAGGTCTGTTTAAAATTCTATTTAGAAGTTGGGTTTTGTGATTTGACAGACTAAAATCAGAGTGGAATCAAGTCCACTAAACAAGACAATTCGATTGCATTGTTTTGCTAAACATAGATTTCTGACCATTTTAATTGTTCTGGGAAGAAACTGTGCAAAAGTAACTGTAGTACTATTGACCATTTATAAACAAACACCAGTTTTGTTGGGCATGTTTGGATAGATAGGAAGGTTGAGGAGAAAAGGATCCAATAAAAAACAGATAACCAAATGAATTATTTATTCTGATTTTATTTGTTTATATTTTTAAAAACTGAAATCCTTAAAAATATAAATAAAATTGATATGATAAAAAAATGAGTAAAGGAAGAGTCTTGGTTTTGCACGTAGTTACTGTAACCATAAAGCGCCCTGAAGTCTTATACTTGCGGATTCCAATAACTAGTATGTGACTACATACATAAGAAGTGTTGCTTGCAGCTAGAGAGCATGACAATCTACTAACAATTACTTGAGTTTCAAGTTTCAACACCCCAAAATTAAATAAACAATTGTAGGGTCTCACTCATCCTCACCCTCTCAATCTGACATAATCCAGGAAACAGTGTTTGCCGCCTAAGCAAGCGTCTTCCCACTTCCTAGTGTGAGCTCCAAATCATCCAATCCCCCTTCATGAATCCTCTCCCCAACCCAGGGCTTCACCTGCACCCCAAATTGCACTTCTGAGTTTCTCATCTCTTGGATACGGTTATCAGGGTGGTTGAGGTTGTGCATGTGCTGCTGACTCACAACAGGTTTGATAAAGTTCAAGGTGGGAGAGATGGGCACTGCAGAAACAGAAGGTGCAAATGCTTGGAAGTTCAACCACTGGCCAGACTCAACAGTGGAGGTATCAGACTCATCACATTCGGGAATAGTGGGCGGGGCATGAAGCTGGCGGTGTGTGGGGCTAGCCGGGGCAGAAGCAGCGAAGAGAGGGTGGTTTTGGTGGTGGTGGTTGAATGATGATGCCATGGAGGCTTTGACAATGGAGTCCCATGTGGGTATTGGTTTGGGGTTTCTTGAAGTTGGCGAAGACAAAGGCGGGGTCACAGGGGCGCTATTTGATATTCTCAGAGGAGGGAGAGAAGCAGAGAAAGAATGTCGAATATAAGGAATCAAATTTGACGCGTTGTTGTCATCCAAACGAGAAGGGCTCGGAAAAGAAGAGGAGGAGGGGCTAACTTGGTAGGAAGGAATTGGACTTGGAAACGAAGAAGAAAGAGGACTCAGATTTTGTGATGAAAAGGGGGTGTTTCTGATGGAGGTGTCAGCGCCATCCCCTGGAAATGGTACCCTGCATCCCTATTCCACAAACAATAGTCATACCCGAAACCAAATCAGTACATCCATATCTTTTACAAAGTATCTACACTAGACATCCCAATTTTGCTTAATTACACCTCGGTGTGCGTTTAACATTTGCACCATTCACTTCTAGTAAAAATAGGTTAAGAAATTAAGCAAATTATTTTAAATAATTTTATCCCAAAGTTAGGGTCTATTTTTTTTTTACTACATGCAAAAATTAACAAAAAAAATGTTTCAACACAATCAAATTTCAAGTCAACATCAATTCTCCTATTTGTAAAATAAAACACACAAAATCACTTTTATTCATATTTGAAAGAGATTATTCTAGTTCTAGGCAATTTAACATTGAATTCATAATTGAACATGATCATTTTAAACAATTAAGCATGAATAGAAGCATACACATCATTGGTTGAGGAAAATTTACCTTGTTGATTCATGTGTTACCTATTTGTTCTAAATAACAACTCATAGTCTCTCTCTTACAGACACGAGAAAACTAAAGATAAAAAAAATAGTGAGGATTCATGTTATTGGAGCAAGATTTGAATCAAACAGTGAACAGTAAATGCAAAATCTGAAAAAGTGAGATCTCGATGAAATTAAACACGTTGAGAGAATGAAGAAGTTGAGAGAAGGAAGAAGAAAAATACCTTACGATAGGTGGTGCCGTCTTCTTCAACAGTCCAGCCAGCTTCGATGCACAGAGCCTTCAAAACCTCGTTGTTGTCGCAATGTTTGGGCAAATTGTAGTTCCCCTGTGCCCTAAGTCCAGTGTATATCTTGGCAGCTATGGCTCTTCTCCGCCTCTCTCTCCGCCGGTTGTTCTCTCTTTCCCTCCAGGACGGCTTCCTCCGATTGGCAGCCGCAGCTGCCGACGTTGCTCCGTCGGAAGTCATTGTGAGTTCCAGCAGCCGATCTAAACAAAGACAGAGAAGAGGCTCACGAGGAATGCGCTGCTTCCACTTCTTGTAATGGTTGAAGAATAGAAGGTGTTGTCTCCCTCTAAAGCTAGTTGGGGAGGTTATAATAAGATGCGGAAACCCTCACCGAATATCTTGAGGGCCACGCGCATCAGCAGCGTTAAAAGATGGGACGTGATTGACAAGTAGACGCTATAAAAGGCATGGTGGTGCGGAGGCCTTGCATAACATGTGCACTGCCTTTTGATCACCTAATTATTACTGCCCATGGGGCCCACATATGGGCTTAGCTCACCTCTACTCAAACTAAGCCCTTTCAAAGTGGTTATGCCACAACGGGTGCTGATGGATCCACCTTCCAATTTCAATCTTCCCAAACACTTTTTCCTTTGCCTTTTCTTTTCTTTTTCTTCTCACCTTTAACGTAACGGCTCACACAATTAACACAACATGCGCGATATCACCATGTTAAGACCCGACCCGGTTCCGCGTGAAGGATCTTGGCACGGGCATGATATAACCCTTCTCCATTTTTGTTTCTTTCTTTGTTGTTTTCCTTCTCACTGTTAATTTCTTTCTTTGTTGTTTTCCTTCTCACTGTTAATTATTCCTTTTGAGTCTTCTGTATGCTAAGCATTGTGCATTATTTTGTGATCACATTCGATTTTTAGATCTAATTATTACAATAATATCTTTTCTGGGTTAGTTTAATCCAATTATCTGATTATTATTTTTCTGTTACTTCAATTATTGAGGATGTGCTCCTTACTACTGGAGATGAAAATCATGAAACACTCTGAGATGCTACAAAACTAGTGGTGGATGGCAGGGCAAGTTGATCTTGTCGCTTACCGAAATTATTACTACCAGATAAGAAGAGACACTATTCAAAGAAAAATATTGTAAGAGAAGAATGAAGAAAGTTAAAATAATAGGAGACAAGTAATTTATTTTGACACTTTGCTAGTGGAAAAGATCTTTTTACACACAAAAATAGGTGTTATTCTAAAATGTAGGACTTGCCTTTAATTATGTAGTTATTATAAAAATCAATAACTTTAATTTTGTAAGAGATTATGATTAAATGGGAGTGTACAAAATATTCATATTCTTCATTTTGTTTGGATTGGAGTAGGGGTGAAAAAGAGGAGAAAGTAAGAGAAAGAGATGGAAATTATTCTGATTGAGAAAAATAAGTAGATTTCAGCAACAAGTTTATAATAATTATAATTTAATAAGAAATGAACAATTATGAAAGAAATACTTTATATAATGC
>Ga0123341_1006222_pt1 | contig 10773 bp, 8 predicted proteins | sample Turbeapinknodule_FD_89959 | JGI IMG/M metagenome (GOLD analysis project Ga0123341, IMG submission 89959) | Root nodule microbial communities of legume samples collected from Mexico - Turtle bean Mexico pink nodule | ecosystem: Host-associated > Plants > Roots > Nodule | place: Mexico: Nepantla...
GATTATAAATTGATTGTAAGAAGAAATAAAAAAATTGTCATTTTTAAATATTCATATCCATTTCTAAATTATTTAAGTTTGTTGTGATTAGTTTAAATAAAGAGATTAGATGATTACTTGAGTAAAAAATTGTGAAATTACTTATTTATATTTTGATCACAATTACCTATTTAAATTGTACCAAATAATAAAATTATTTTTATTTAATGAAAATAAATAAATAATCTAATTAAAACTCACTAAATTTTCTTATGAAAAAAAGTGTATCAAGTTAGTATGTAACAATTTTGAATTGAAACCACTTATAGAAAAAAAAATGTCTGATAGATTTTTTTTTTCTCTTAAAAAGCCCAAAATTCGAAAAAATGGCTTGGTTTGAAAAAACTTGACCCAGCTAAAATTAGGAAAGAAGTCAAAATTGGCAACCTTGCCATGTCAGCAAGTTAGTACACGTGTCAAAATATGATTAGTTACTCCACGTAAACTCTTTCTTACCTGCGCAAAACCTGCAACCCCTCTGCTCTTATTAGAGAATTCACAAAGCTTCATTTTTCATAGTTCCTAGTGTCCAAATTTTTTTCTTTTATTTCAATTTTTTCTTTAAAGTTTCTTCATCGATTCAATATCTTCAATAATCTGGTAAATCTTCTCTCTATATTTTCTCTTTGATTCGCTTCCGCGAATTCTCAGAATAACAGATCTGAGTCATATTCTGCCTCTGTTCGATCTGCATTTTGCATAGGTCAATGTTTTCTGAATGTTTGCTTTGTGTGAATGTTGTGGTCGTCTTTGTTCCGATTTTATTTTTTATTTGTTAGGGTTTGTTCTTGAATACGTTTGACTTGGCTCAGATGTAGGTTGATCGCGTTTTCTCGCATGATTTGATTGATGTCTCATCTTGAATATTTTTTTTGTGTGATGATTGTTGGTATTGTGATTTTCACTGGTTGTCTGATTGGTTTGCCTGTATCATTGTAGTTATTTTTATTTTCCAAACCACAATGACATGCTAGGTTGCTAGTTTTTTTGAATTTTGGAATTGTTCAGTATCACCAATTTTGCCCATTTCCATTGAACATTTAAGCAACTAATTTAATTAATATTAGTTAATTAATAATATATAAAAACTTTCTTATGCTCAATCATGGGGGTGCATGACTAGTTTCTGGATGTGATAATCTTTCATTATTTCAGTTTTTTCCAGAGCTGAATCCCTTTTCTTTTTCCTTTTTTATATGATTTTTATTGTCACTATTTTACATGAATGAGTTGAATGCTCATAATCAAAATAATAGTAGAAACCTATGCTTTGGTGTTTTAATAGTTTCCTTATCCAGTTAACCTCGGTGTAGTAGTCTTGTACATATATACTCCATGCATCATAGGTTTTGGGGACCAGATCTCATTTGAGATTCTTCATAAAGACTTGCAATTGAAATAACTTCATAAAGACTTACTGTGTCATGTTGATTTTTGCATTACTTGATTTTTTTCTTCTTTTGAATTGTCATTTGGATGCAGAGGTGTGCTTTTGAATTACAATTTGTGTTTTCCCCCTCTTATCTTGGTTTTTGCCTTTTTATATTAATTGTCATTTGGATGCAGAGGTGTGCTTTTAAAGTACAATTTCTGTTTTTCTCCACTCTTATCTATGTCATATAACTTTATGGCGCAGGTTAGATTCTTGTAGTCTGACAAGATGGGAGGTGGGTTTAGAGTGCTTCACCTAGTCAGACCATTTCTCTCATTTCTTCCGGAAGTTCAGACTGCTGACAGGAAAGTGCCATTTAGAGAGAAGGTCATATATACTGTGATCTCTCTGTTCATTTTTCTCGTTTGCAGTCAGCTCCCTCTGTATGGAATTCACTCTACAACTGGAGCAGATCCATTCTATTGGATGCGTGTTATCCTTGCTTCAAACCGTGGAACTGTTATGGAGCTAGGAATAACCCCCATTGTGACTTCTGGGCTGGTAATGCAACTCTTGGCTGGGTCAAAGATAATTGAAGTGGACAACAATGTGCGGGAGGATCGAGCTCTCTTGTTAGTATCTTTCTGTGTAACTTATTTATTTTCTTGTCACATGTTTTTCACATTTTTTCTTTTTACAATACCTATGATTTAGTTGGTTGGTTTCGTGGCTATCAATTTTTAATGCATTCATTCATTTAGTGACATATGCAGTTTATTCTCTCGTGCACTGAGTTATATCTTATGGCTGTCAGTTCTTATGAGCTTTTACATATTTTATGAGGTTTTGCACTGTTATAAATGTTTCATATTGACATAATTTCTTTTCGTATTCCAGAAATGGTGCACAGAAGCTACTTGGCATCTTGATAGCTATTGGTGAGGCAGTTGCATATGTTCTATCTGGGATGTATGGTAGTGTGGGCCAACTTGGAGTGGGAAATGCAATCCTCATTATCCTCCAGCTCTGTTTTGCGGGTATTATTGTGATATGTTTAGATGAGCTCCTTCAGAAAGGGTATGGTTTGGGATCTGGAATTTCTCTATTCATTGCTACTAATATATGGTAAGTTTTATTATCTTTATTATTAGTAATAATTTAAATTGTTTATAATTTATTTCCAGCATTGATCTTGCGTCTCATAATAACAACTATTAGAAGAGTATGGCCTTTTATCAGAAAACTTATAAAAATTCTCTCATTATGTTAGTGAAAACATCATATGGAAAGCATTCAGTCCCACCACCATTAATAGTGGACGAGGAGCTGAATTTGAGGGTGCTGTCATAGCACTATTCCATTTGTTGATAACTAGATCGGACAAGGTTCGAGCCCTTCGTGAAGCATTTTATCGGCAAAACCTTCCCAATGTGACAAATCTGCTTGCTACTGTCTTGATCTTCCTAATTGTGATATACTTCCAAGGTTTCCGTGTGGTTTTGCCTGTGAGATCAAAGAATGCCCGTGGGCAGCAGGGTTCATATCCAATCAAGCTATTTTATACCTCCAATATGCCAATTATTCTTCAGTCTGCCCTTGTGTCCAATCTCTACTTCATTTCTCAGGTAGTGAAGTTTAAGGATGGTAAATTGTCATCTGGAGTAAATTTTCTTTACAGTTTTAACCAGATTTTATTGTATTTGTACAGCTTCTACACAGAAAGTACAGTGGAAACTTCTTTGTTGATCTATTGGGCAAATGGAAGGAGTCTGAATATGGAGGTGGTCAGTCTGCTCCTGTTGGTGGTATTGCATACTACATCACTGCTCCTTCCAGGTAAGAGACATGCGGCCCACTGTATTGTTTATGGTTTATTATAATGTAAAATTTGTGCTACTTTATTATGTCGATATGATCTAAAATTTCAATCAACTACATTTTACCGCCATTATTATTTGTTGCTAAATTTTCATTTTGGCACTTTTTGCAGCTTAGCTGACATGGCAGCAAATCCTTTCCATGCATTGTTCTACCTTGTGTTTATGTTGTCAGCATGTGCCTTGTTCTCTAAAACTTGGATTGAAGTCTCTGGTTCATCTGCTAAAGATGTTGCAAAACAGCTGAAGGTACGTACTGATTAACATGCATTTTTGTAAATTTATTATTTTGTTTTGTATATGCAACTTAAGCTCTTCAATATAATAACGAGCCCGTTTTCTCATCATTATTTAGTTTTGTATCTGCATGTTTGAATTCTTGTTTCCCAATTGAATTAGTACTGGAAATATACTCTTACAACACTTGAAGCAAAATAGATAAGAATCACAGGATTGGATATGAGCTAACATATTGTCTAATGTAGTATTTAGCCCTAACTTTTCTTTGGGCTTATCTTTCTAAATGGAGAAACCTCTTGTATTCCTTTTTTTAATAACCATGAGCCAAAAAAGTAGAGCTTCTATAAAAGCTAGTTAGAGGATCCTCTACTTTAAGAAGAGAAACCCAAAGCAGTTAGGCCACACACTATCTAAAATATTCAATTTTTCTAGCTTCACTGCAATTTTATTAGTAATTTTTTTGTAAGCTGGTAAGTCTGATCTTCAAGCACTCTGTCTCATCCTATGGAAATTGATCTTTTTTAAAACTCGTGAGCTGAATCTATTTTGATGCTTGTTAAAATTTCTGTTGTCATAATATAATATATTGGTTTTTAATTTACAGGAGCAACAAATGGTAATGCCTGGACATCGGGAGTCAAACCTGCAGAAAGAATTGAACCGATACATTCCCACTGCTGCAGCATTTGGAGGCATTTGTATTGGTGCTCTGACTGTGTTGGCAGATTTCATGGGGGCAATCGGTTCAGGGACTGGAATATTGCTTGCAGTAACAATCATATATCAGTACTTCGAGACATTTGAGAAGGAGAGAGCTAGTGAGCTTGGCTTCTTTGGTTTCTGATTTCTGCTTAGCATTTACTGTTGGTGAAGCAAATTCTCCTACCACACCAGCAGTTTTGCTGTGTATTGAGTACTGTTTGTAGGTTGTTTAACACAGTAAGGAAGAACTTTAGATTAGTTTTAATCTTTTCTCTGCCGAGGAACCCTTAGTATATCACTGTAAACGTTTTTTGATTTTCTCTGAATACACTTTGTTAATTTAATGTCAGTCTGATACTAGGGCTAAAACTGGATCTTAATTGATAGCTTAGTTCTAGACATTACCTGCTATTTCATATTATTTTTCTTGACGTGTGAAGCATTCATTTTTGACAAGAATCTTTCGTTGGAAATAGTACTAACAGATTGATAGTGCTGAGGTCGTGCTTTTTTTTAAGATTATAAACGTGGGCAGGTTGTAACAATTGACATTGTTTGTTGGGGAAAGTAAACATTCAACCTTGTCATTTCGTTGACCATGCAGCAACATTATTTGTGTTTTTTTTTTCTTAAAATAAAAAATTATTCAATGACATCTAACTCTTCTTTCTCCTACTCTTTGACTGTTAGTAGTTTGATAGTGTAGATGCAGTATGGCACTTTTGGAATGAATGTAGAAAAAAAAATGGTTTTGGAGTTAAAAAACAATAGCAAAAGGAAAGATGACTCTATTAGATCTGATGAGTTTCGATGTCGCAAGGGTTTAGGCTTCAACCATTAGGGGCAGAATAATTTTTGAAGTTCCTTTTTATACTATGAAACAATTGAATCTGAATGGTTGTTTAATACATTTCTTGAAGCACATGGAAGTAAAGACTCCTACTTTGTTCACCAATCAAGACCAAGGCACTTGGATGAAAAAAAGGAAGTCCTTTTCTATCTGACTTTAATGTGTGCATGTTTGAGTCATCTTGGAGTAAGTTGGTTATTAATTTTAATGTTAAGAAAATAATTTGGTGAAATCGATGTATGCTATCAAGTAAAAATGGGCGACAAGTTACATGAAAAGAAAGCATTGGCCTTTGTGAATGTGAAACACTCAACTTAGTGAAAGCTTGGATGCAAATTTTAAGGCATGCAGAAACCAGATGTTAATGTCATCCTATTCTTCAAACACTTGCAGAGTTGTTGAAGAGAAGTGGTATAATGAGTTAGAATGTGAATACGACTTTCAACATAGGTTTCTCAGGTTGAAATTTGGACATTCTCCAATGTTAGTGCAACTTGTACAAGAATATATGATTTTTGATATATTTCATCATGAATTTGACTTACTTTTAAAAGTTTGCAGAAAGGTGTATCTCAACTTTCATTTGAGTATGTAATCAACTTGGTTTGTGATGAAAGAGAGCATATAAAGTGTTATTTGACCATACTCAATTCTCCATATCATGCAGTAGTAGAAAGTTTTAGACTATTGGAATACTTTGTTTTCATCAATTAAAGGTATTTGAGGTGAATGATGTTAACCTTGTCCCCACTAAATACATCTTTAAAAGGGTATTGTAATTGACTTGATGAGAAATGAAGTTGTGGAAGATCTAAAACTTTCTAATACACACAAACAAAAGAACATCTTCATTGTAAGATTATAATATTAAATTCTAGGCCTTATAAGATCTCTATATTGGAGTATGCTGATGTGACATAAAAAAACAAGACTATGGATCATATGAATAAACAATTATTTTTCTATCTTGGAAGTATATAGTTATGCTAACAACCAAATAAAACATTAATGAGAATGTGGGTCTAAAAAGCATTGTAAACATCAAAACATTTCATTCATTGACTTAAGCAACAGTATGACCTGCAATTTCACCATGACCTGCAATTTCACCATTCTAAACAATGCATTGTATGCTTTTATTTGGCTATGGGTATAATATAATATTGTTATAGACTTTGTAGAATGGCAACATGAAGTAGCTACCTCAAAATTCAAATATCCTAATATTAAAATCAAATATACCTAAACTAGTGAAAGTAAAATATGTTGGATCAAGTGCTTACAATTAGGAAAAAAGTGACATAACCTTTAACAACTTAAGTATCATGATTCAATTGTGACTTAGACCACTGACTTACGTCACGAGACAATTGGTACACTCTACAACAAAATACATCTTTAGCCATCCAAATTAATGTTGAGACCCTAAATGGTCTAAGACCTTATAAACGGTCCTTTGAGACATTAGATGATCTATGACCCACTAGACGGTCGGATAACTAGAAGATCATTTGATGACTTTAGGTTTTGATTATTAAAAAAAGAACCTGAATGGTTTATTTGTGTTTTGAATGATCTAATAGTGTTTTAAACAATTACAGTATGTAGTAGACCCTCTGAGCATCTACAACTTTTGTTCATGACAAACGGTTTGATAGATTTTTCATGATAAACTGTTTGATGAACAAATTGAATGTGTAACAATTTGTTTAAAATAGTTAATTGTGAAAAACAAAATCTTGAAATACACTTGCTAAAAATGCATTTAATCAAAGTAATATAATCTTTGAAAATAAAAGATCTTTTATTATCTCTTTCATAATGATCTTGCTTAAACAAATTTTATCAATTGTGATATATTGCGAATATCTCTAAATGTTTTTTAGATAGAAAAGAAAATATGAAGTACTATGTTTTGAGCATCATGTATTATTCATAATGAAAAGATTTTTTAATTATGTTTCAATTTTTTTTTACTAACCCATATTTCAAATACTTTTGAATTAGTTTCTTAAATAGATTCGGAGAAAAAACAAATTAAAGGAATGAAAATCCAAGCTTTCTGTTATGAAACAAAAAGTTAAAAATATGAAGATATTGCAAATTTCAAACTTAACTAATTCAAATATCAAATAACAAATTTAAAAAGGTATACAAAAGGAATAAAGGTGAAGAACGAAAGAAAAGGAAAGCCAAATAACAAAGGATATAGAAATGATATTGCTGAAAATACAAGAGCCATAGTGAGCGTCTATTCAAGTTGTTAATGTGTTTAGTCTTTTGGATTGAGTGCTAAACCATTGTAATTCTTCATATTGTGAAATTATACACTTCTGAGTTCTTTTATGCTCTCTTTGACATTGTTCTTTGTTTTTTTGAGAGTTCTTATTCTTAGGGGGAGGTTAAGAACGTGTAACCTAGAAATGTGTGAATACTCGTTGTAACTAGAGATGTGCGAATATTAGTTATAACCTGGAGAGGTGAGAAAACTCGTTGTAACAAAGTGTTTTGGTTAGTGGAAGCTCTTAAGCAGTTTCTTCAAAGGACTGAATGTAGCCTGCATTTAGATGAACCAAGATATATTCTTGTGTGTTGTTCTTTTGTTACTTTTGATATTGCTCATCCTTTGTTGCTTACTTTATTCTTCTTGTTAAGGGATTTGTTAGGCGATCAACTAGAACGTCTGCCTAGATTATTTGATTAAATGATCTTTTAGACAATCTATCTTTATTCGCTCTGAAAAGAGTCCAAACTCCATTCAACCCCCCCTTTTGATGCTAGTTTCACCTACAACTAGTAGTACTTGAAGGTGCCACTTCATCTTCAGAGGTCACTTCTACAAAATAAAAAAATCAATTAATTATTTTTCAAAAAATATTCAAATATAAACCAATAGATCATTAATATAAATTCACCTTGCTCAAATTTATTGAGCTCTTTAGCATCCTTATCATAAGGCAAATAGAAAGACTTTCTTTTCAACCAATCTTGCATGCAAACAAATGGTTCTACTATTTTGGGATCAACAATTGTGATGAGGACTAATCACCCTTTATCCTATGCTAAATGAAAATTCTAATGTCATAGTAGAGATGACGATGACTAACATATCTAAAGCCCTATTTGTAAGGACATGAAATCTAGTTGAGTTTACTTTATACCAATTTAAAACATAAAGCTCAAATGGCTGATGTAAGGTTCAAGATCTTCTTTCATATGTTTATCAAGCTCTAATATATAATTAAATCTATGTCTAATGGATTTTAAATAGAAATTGATACCATGAGGATCATTATCTTCATCATCTAATTGTGGTTCTTGTTGGCTACATTGTGAACCCTCTTTAATACCTAGATAGATATTGTTTATAAAGTGCTTTTAAAGATGACAATAATGTTGACTACAATTGACTACTTGATCATGTTTAAATATATAGTCAATACAGTAAATAAAAAAAATCCAACTTGTTTATAGGTTCAAGAAAAAAATAATCAATAACAACATATTAATTCCATAACATTTTCTTTATTTTTATATTTATCTTTCACGTTCAATGGACTTTATCTTTTCATCATTACTCTCAAATCTTTTTCCAATGCCAAACACCTCCTTCACATACATATGACTAGTCACATAGGAAGAATTAGAAATATGCAATCTAGACTCATAAAACATCTTTAAAAATGATTTGTTTGAGCTAACGTGGTTCCAATATTCTTCTGATGGAACACTATGATTGTTTTTGAAAAATTTAACACCAAATTTCTTGTCTTGAATATCCAACAAATCAAAAGATATATTTAAATTTCAAGACTGTCTCTAACATTAGGTAAGTTGAATTCTACCTAGTTTTGAAATCGAGGCAAAGATGACCTTTGTAAGAAATTTTCTCTTGCTCTATGCATGCCTTAAACATAGTCAATCTTGTAGAAGATGACTTCACATATTTAATTATTCTTTGAATTCTCAAAATCAAACTACTAATATCTCTTAAGCCCTCCTTCATGGTCAAACTCAATATATGTGTACAATAACTCATATGAATGTATTCTCCCTTCAATACAAGACAATTCCATGATAACGTCCTTCTTCAAGGTATTGAACCCCAACATCACTTGATGTAGCATTATCCATATTAATACTAAGAATTCGCTTCAACTATCAATTATTCAAACAAGCCTATATTTTTAGCATTGATTTCTCATGTCCTAATATTTGAGTAAAATTTAAAATTTTCTTTTGAAGCTTCCAATCATTGTCAATAAAGTTTGCAATCAAATTATATAGTAGCTATTTTGGATTGAAGTTCATGCATTTGTAGTTAAACTAACCCTTCAACAATGCTTTGGTAGACTATTTTTCAAGTTCTTTTCTCCTCATAATAAAGTTCCCAAATTTCATGCCTCAGTTTACTACGTGATGGGATGCCAAATCGTGCTTGTAAGACCATAAAAGTCCATGAAAATCCTCATTCTCCACAAATTCCAAAGGAAGCTCACACTTCACAAACATCTTAGTTTGCTTCATTCGAGATGTGTTTTGGTCAAAGTTAAAAGTAGTTGGTGAATACATTTTGTTGCTGACAACTTTTTTGCCTTTTCATTACTTATCTGTTAGGATTATCATCACACATTGTCAAATGATTATACATGGCACCTATCCTAGCATTATAGTTAATCAAATCTCCACAATTACTTATATTTAACTTTTTTCCAAAGGATCTTGTTTATCAAAATTATCCCACACATTCAATCGACCTTTCCTATGTTCTACTGATGTTGTATTCATATAAGTGAGTAATGCAATATATGTTTCAGAAGCAATTTTTGTGAAACTTTCTATATTATCTAGAAATGTAGAATCCATCCAAAAGAGACCAAAGTAACAAAACACATAAACTAGAAACATCATAATGTTTCTTTTACTTTTTGTAGTATTTTAATATTGAGGTTGAAGAGGCTTTATCTTTTAATGATGCTTTGATTTTGTTTCCTAATGAAAAAAAGAAATCAATGTCAATGTGTGTGTATATATATATATATATATATAAAGTTGGATGAGAAGAAAAAATTAACAAAATTAAGCAACACCAAGTATAATGCTTCAAATGTTATACTACTTCAACTGGGTCAACTTTGGAGTAGTTGTTGGGAAAATAGATGAATCTTCATCAGTGTTCAAAATCTTAACTCTAGTTTGGATGTGAATTATAATTTACAATAGATTTTATCATACGCAAAAAATATGTTGTCAATCAATCATTGTTTGAAATACAAAGCACTAGTTTGGAAATCAAAGAAAAGCAAGTCCATTCATACCTTAAAGAATCTTAGGTTAAGGAAAAAAATTATGCTACCAATGAGTAAATTTCTTAGTAGCCTACCATGAGCAACCAATTAGATCAAAGACAATTTGAAAAATTATAAAAAATAAATAAAATTATACTAAATAATTTGGATATAAGAATACAAATTTCAACATTCAAGTCAACCCTATTACTTCATTGACAAACTCACTACCTTACGTCAGTGTGTTTCAGTCTTTTAAAAGAATCCCAACAAATTGACTACGAATAAGAATTCTAATAAAAATCTGAACGAGTGTTCCTTAACATTGGAAGTTTCACACATCTTATTTGTTTTACACTACTTTAAAGATTCATATTGCCTCCTGTGAATTTCAAAAGTTATTGA
>Ga0123341_1006223_pt1 | contig 10773 bp, 6 predicted proteins | sample Turbeapinknodule_FD_89959 | JGI IMG/M metagenome (GOLD analysis project Ga0123341, IMG submission 89959) | Root nodule microbial communities of legume samples collected from Mexico - Turtle bean Mexico pink nodule | ecosystem: Host-associated > Plants > Roots > Nodule | place: Mexico: Nepantla...
ACAGTTTCACACACAAACGAACCTTCCTTTCAGCCCTGGCAGTGACGAATAAAAAATTTATTGTCAATCCTGTGGGACGAATCTGGGGCTCAAACCTCAGCCAAAACTCAATAGACACAGTGACGAATGTCTGGTAAAAATTTCAGACCAAAATACCCAAGGAGTAAGATGCAGTAAGTCCCAGTCCGAGAGTGAACAAAATCGATAAATTAGTCTATCTAATTTTTTTTTCAATTAATTTCATTTATATTTTCCTCCGATTTATCCCATTGAGATAGTCTTTATTTACTCATTTCCTTGTTTTTTTAATCGAGTACATGTAGTTGTACCATTGACATTTTTTACTCTATGCCTACTTCACCAAAATTATAATTATATATAAATAATTTTGCCTCTACGTAGTTAAAAAAAATTAATACAATAGTATATAATTATGGATACATGGTTAAAAGTCTAATAAGGTTATTAATATTTTGAAGACTTAATACTCTTTTTCATTCCAGTTTTTTTTAATTTCGTTTTACTATAACATTTTTTTTATTTTGTCTACTTCTTAAAAACTTGAGTCAATATAATTTTTTTATTAAATTAATAGTAACGAAGTTACCACAATGATATGTGACCCAAACAACAAATGACAGGGTTATTTTAATGATGTTATCACTATAAATTTGATGAAATATAACTTCATTTAAAAAAAAAACTGAACCAAGTTAAAAATGTTCAAAATAATTAGATGATATTGGAAAAAATATTCATTCTATTTAGTGATAAATAACTTTTATCTTACAAGTGATAATGAAATATAACTCATTTAAAAAGAACTGGACCAAATTAAAAATGATCAAAATAGTGAGATGATATTAAAAAAACTTAATTCTATTTAATGATAAATAACTTTATCTTACAGTGATCAACATATTGTGGTTAACCAGATGGTTGATTTTATCTTACAAGGAGTTGAAAAAAAAAGATGAACATTGTAATAAGTAAAAAATCCTTGGTAATTTTGTGAACACCCAAACAAAACTCATCTTTTGTTATTAAATGATGTAAAAAAAGTTAATTCAGAATTGATGACATGATTATATTCAAAAGTTACTCCTTTTAGTAAAAAAACAACTTCAATAATAAACAATAATAATAATAAAAATAATGTATAAATCAGATATCAACTCATGAAGAAAATAAGGGATTAGGGTTCTTGATGATTTGAACCTATTTTAGACAAATAATAAATCATAAATAAGAACATTCCACTTTGAGGTCTCGGTAAAATATCTCACGACCCTATGAATAAAGATGTCTCCACTCTTTTCTAAATGTTTTTCTAAATGTTTGTTGAAGGTAAAGATTCAACTTTTACTAATAAAGTTAACAGCTTATAGTTCAATAGATTAACTTTTAGTTGAAATTTTCCAGTAAGTTTTCAGTTTTTCAACTATGATAATAATAATTTGAAGAAAGTGATTAAGTTTGACTGATTTAAAAAATGAAGAGATTAACTTGAATATTTTGTTAATAAAAAAAATAAAAAAAATATATAGGTGACAGTTGCATAGAACCTTATCAGAAGTGTGGTGTGGTGGAAGTATATAAAACAATACAAGACAAAAGCTCTGCTCAGATTGTGTCTTTGGACTTCAAATGTAAATGCAATGTTTCTCAGAAGCACCGCTTTGCTTTCGTTTCAAATAAATTGCTCCGATTCCAAGCAAGGTGGTCGTGGTTTTGGAGAAAACTCTAACAGGATTAAGGTTACTCTTCTTCTTCTTCTTCTTCTTCCATTTTTTCAGCTCTCATTTCAACTGATTCTTCTGTTATTTCTTTCTCAGACCAACAAATCTGACAATGGTTTGGTGTCGCAGCAAAGGTATTATTATGCATCATGTCATGTGTACTATGTAGCACGGAAATTCGACACACGCTTATGAAAATACATGAAATCTCAATGTATTTTTACTTTTTAGAATTGTCAGAAATTCAATAAATAATATTTTTTGAACTGTACCTTTCACTAGTGTTCGTTAGTGTCCTTCACTTGTGTCCGTTAAGAGGCATGTCCGAGTCTGATAGCATGTGTATATACGTATTTTACCATTCACAAATTATGTCATTGTCATGCCATATGCCATATTACATGTGTGTCTATCTATTGTTGCAGTGTCAAAGGATCAACACCTAAACAGTCTCGCCCTCAGCCTTCTCGTAAGTGCAATTCAATTGCATCTCTTCTCTTCTGCTAACCCTTTTTTTTCCTTTCATCTTATTTTGTACAATAATATGGTATGGACAGAGGCACCCCGTTTAAGCTCACAACTTGATGGAAAATCTAGGAACGATTTTTTGGATGTTGACTTTGAGGAACGCCTAAAAACAGTTAGAAGGTGCACCTTACACTTCAACTATTTCACTCTTTCTAATTATGACCAACAATGCTCAGTTATTCTTTTTCCACACTACACAGGTCAGCACTTGAGCAGAAGAAGGCAGAGGAGCAAAAGGAATTTGGAGCAATTGACTATGATGCACCTATTTCTTCTGACGATAAGACAATTTCCCTTCCTACTAAGGTACCATTGTTGCTTTCTACCACATAAAGCCCTGTTTTCTTTTTTAAATATCAGAACTCTGTACATGCATGTTACTATCATTATACAGATTGGAGTGGGTGTAGCTGTTGTAGTCTTCGGTCTGGTTTTTGCTTTTGGAGATTTTCTTCCATCGGGAAGGTATGCATGCTCGTAAACTAGATATTTAGTTAGCTTGCTGTTACATTACAAGTAAACTAGGAAAAGACTTTACTAAGCAGACTTATAAACTTCCATCAAATCCTCCATCAGACATATATAGTTCAAGATATTCATCATCATAAATTGTAAACCATGGCATGCTCTATGCTGCTTGTAATTATGAATGCTATTCATGTATTTACTCATTATGTTCATTTAATTGCCATGTAGTTTTGGTTACAGTTTAAATTGGGATATTATTCTGTAACCTAAAACATGGGATATCTTGCAGTGTTAGTCCCACTGATGACAGTGCTGTGGTCAGTAGTAAGTTGTCTGAGGAGGAGAAAGCTACTCTCCAGGTATGATTTCCACCCAATTATTGTTATCTTCTGGCAATTAGTCAGGAACTGATGTTCTTCCCAACTATTTTTATCTTATACTCTTATTTCCTTTCCATATGAAGCAAAAGTTCACTGAATTAAGATTGTGTCTTTTCATGGACTGATGGAAAAGTGGGAGATTTGGTGGATAAGAGTTTGGTTTATTGTTGGTTGCGTTTTGTTTTCAGCATTATTCATCGGTAGTAGACTAACACCAGGCAAGATAAAAATAAAAATAGTTAGCTTTGATATGAAAGAGCAGTGTTTTTCTATCAGATGCAAAGCTTTCCATGGACACTTACAAAATATAAAGAAGATTTAACTAACTGCTGTGCTGGCAAGAAGGGTTGGGACTTCTGGGAGATTCCCACTCTTGAATTGCCTATACCCCTTTGTTCTTTCGTTTTGTTTAACGTCCAGAACCTGTTATCACCATGATATAGGTGTGGGATTTGCATTAATACAGTATACATATTCTATTATTTCTGACACCTATCATCTGGGCATGTCATTAATTAGCTTTGTTTGGTCTTGTTCCATCTGATTCTGAGATAAATTTTCAGTTGCACAGGAGTATTTATTCCTTCCATTAGGGAGTATTGACATTCATTATGTGTAAACTATTCATCCAATTTTGAAGTTACCATGTTTACCCTTTCCTGTCTTATGTAATCCTTCAAATATAATTCTATACATTCTGAAAAAACCACATATCATTTATGGTATATTTTTTGATTTATGGCAGAGTAGGCTCAAGGAATTTGAAGCAACATTAAGTATTTCCCCAAGAGATCCAACTGCTCTTGAAGTAAGTTTTGGATGCTAGTTCTGTTCTTCTGATTTCTGTCTTTTTAGATACATTTTAAATGACTTTCAGGGAGCTGCAGTTACTCTGGCTGAACTAGGGGAATATGCAAGAGCTGCTTCTCTACTTGATGATTTGACGAAGGTATTGTTTTGAGCATGGATATCCCCTGGAATTTTCCAGTAACATGTGTTGGAAAGTATCCCCTACGTAGGGAAATTATAGCTATATATTTACTGGACACACAAATTCTCTTTCCAAAATATGTTGTGAAAATCATGCTATTTGACCTTAGATTATACCTTTGAGAACTTTTTTGGTGTTATCCCAAGGTAAAACCAAGTGATGCTGATGTTTTTCGTTTGCTTGGAGAAGTTAAGTACGGACTCAAAGATTATGAAGGGAGTGTTGCTGCATATAAAAGTTCAGCAAGGGTCAGTATTTTCAACATTTTTCTTGGAGTAATGTCATAAAACCATCAGGAACTAGAAGATTGTTTTAGAACTAGGGATAAATTACATTTTCTGCTGTTGTAAGATATCTTTTGCTCTTTACTTCCCATAGTATGTGCTTAAGTTTTTTATGCTGACATTTTTAACAAAAGTAATGTATCTATTGCTTCCTCCTGTTAGTTGCACTAGCAAATACATATGATGCTCCCAAACCCTCTTAATTAGAATTTGAAATCTAGTGAAAAGGCTATATCTAAAAACTCCAATTGATCAAATGTAGCAAGCTTAGAAATTCCATCAAGTATTATCCGTAAAATTTGGTTGATCTCTGACAGGTGTCCAAAGATATCGAATTTGAAGTTCTCCGTGGCCTTACCAATTCATTACTTGCTGCCAAAAAGCCAGAGGAGGTTTGTTGTCATGATAATGGATTCTCAGGATAAATTGCTGCACAAATTAAATCTATTATTTTGCTTGATGATGGTTAATTTCCACTTGTCTTTCTAAAAGTACAATCAAGTACACCTTTTCATGATGGTGTTCAGGATGGTTACTCTGTCCAAAGAGAATAACTAATTTTACACTGGAAACTTTCTATAGTACTGGAAGAAAAGTTTTTTTTCCTGATTCTTAAGATCAATGATTTGCAGATAAACATTTATTTGTTTAACACTGTTCTTATCTGACCTCAGGCTTGGTGCATTATGGTTCCTTGGTTTGTGGAAATGTTTTTTATCTCTGTTTTCCATTAATACTTACAAATAAACCACTTTACTTTCATTTTGTTTCTTCTCTTCAAAGATTAGTGCACACAAATACTCAAAACCCACATTCTCTTCTGTTTCATTCTTGTATTCCATAGTAATCACAAAATTGCTACCCTTTGTCCACTAATCATCCAATCTATCCATATAGAATCCGATCAATCCATCCAATTATAAAAATAAATATTAATGGATTGAATCACCATTTTTTGTTGGTTTGTTTATGAGTCACCCAATATATTTTTGCAGGATTAATGGTTTATGCTTAACTCATTATAATTCACTAAAAAAAATTCACAGTCCAGTTTTTTGAAACCCATATTTCATTTTGTTTCTTTTCTTTAAAGATTTGTATATGAATATTGATTTTCCCATTTTCTGTACATACCTTTGGAAAAAGAAAACAAAATGGAAACAAAAAGTAATTCCTTAAACCTTTAAATAAACAAGTTGAGTAATATATAAGAAGAAACACCTACAAATTCATTATTTTAAGGTTTTGGATTTAAAGGTAATATTTCCTTGGATTTCCCAACAAAACCAAACAATATATTGTACAGAAATATGGGGTTTTTCTTTTGGACTCTCAGTGATACTCTGCATGTTGAATTGATTAATATTTTATTTTTTCATTCTCTCTTCAACAGGCTGTTCAATTACTTTTGACTTATCGTGAGGATTTGAATTCAGAAAACCTAAGCAAAAATTCTAATAGCAATGCATCAGACTCACAGAAGCTGGATCCTGTCCAAGTAAATTCATCCAATTCTAGCATGAGATATTTATTTCCTTATTCCATTTCTGTACAGATTTATTTCCTTATATATATAGTTTTTCTAATATTCCTACAATTCTCAGGTGGAATTACTTCTAGGGAAAGCCTACTCAGATTGGGGCCATGTCAGTGATGCTGTAGCTGTCTATGATCAACTCATATCTGCTTTCCCTAACGATTTTCGTGGATACTTAGCTAAGGTCTCTATTTTTCTCTCATTTAATTACTAAATGCTCATTTTTGTTCTTTATAAATCTAATTGAAGAAAATAATCACTGTAGAAAAATTATATAGTTGAAGAATTTATTGTTTCAAGAACTTTGCTTTAGTTTTTTTTGTATCCATTTGCATTTTTCCGAGGTTTGTGTGCAAGTAGATTCCTTTTGGCAAGTCATGAGTTAGTAAGAAATACTTGTTTCACCAAAGTTATGTGGAAAGACTGTTCAAAAACATTTATTTAGTTCGATTGAATACATAACTGAGTTTAATATATTTAAACTATTAGTTTAAAACATTTTTATATAGACATATGATAAGAATTCACCCTATGTACAAATCATATCTACAATAGGATGATGTGATAAAAGGATCTAATTCCATTGCATGTAATTTGTTTTGAGTATATCTTAATACAATTCTATTTTAGAACTTTTCCAAACTGACTTGTGTTGTGTTATATATCTTAAATAAATCTCTTTCTCTGTCAATTTATTCACGCAGCTTATTTGATATTATATTCCTATCATCAATTGTGCTATTTTGGTCCAAAGGATATGTAGTGAAAGGAGCTATTCACTCAAATTATGCCTTGTATTGTTATAGGGAATCATCCTAAAAGAAAACAAAAATATTGGTGATGCTGAAAGAATGTTCATACAAGTAAGTTTATGAATTGACCTTTCCATAATTGAGTGGGTAAAAATAACATTTATATAAACTAAAATTTTCCTTCTGCACTGTTGTAACCTTTTTTGTGCAGGCTAGGTTCTTTGCACCAGATAAAGCCAAAGCACTTGTGGACCGTTATTCAAGATGAAATTTTTTATTGACATTAATTATTAAGGTATGCTCTGTAAGAAAATATGAAGCAAAGGTTGAAATATGTAAATATACTGCAGAGTCACTAGGAAAAGGTAAATCCAATGATATCTCTAGTGTTTTAAGAAATTGTGATCATCAGAGAAATACACAAAACAGCAAATAGAATATTTCAAATTTTAAATGTTTTAGGCTATGGAAATAATCCGTCTTGTTGCCCTTTTCTTCTGGTCATGTTCCTTGATTCTTCAAAAACTAACTTTGATTGTGGCCTCCCCACAGTTTCTGGAACCATGCACACAGTTGTTGCTTGCTTCTTCAACAGTAGATATTCTAGCCTTGTCTCCTTGACATTTGCTGCTTTTGCTATCCAGAGACAAGCTAAAACGGCAGATCTTCAACTTCAGAACACTGGCTTGAGTCCTCGTATGGCCACCACACTGATTGATATAACAAAATTCCTATAAACAATTTGAAAGACAAGAATGAGATTATCTGACAAAATTGAACCAATGAGGATTCATCAGAGTAGGAGGAATCTACATTAAATAAAAAGACATTGGGTTAATTGTTGCCACAAGCTCACATGAATTTTTCCTTACACCAAAATGGGATTGATTTTTATCCTGAACATATTTGTATTTGTATTTGTAGTTGTGTATTGTGTGAGATGAATAATTAATACAATTGAGGTATGAACTATAATGAGTGTAAAATGGTAATTAGAAAATTAGAAAAAATATATTTTTGTAATTGTAAAGAATAAAATAAGAGAAGGAAGGTCAAAATAGTAGGTAGTGATGGCATAACTTTGTTAGGTGTGAATGTAGTGAGTGTGGAAATCATTTTTATCAATAATGATTAAGTGGGTCGTAATTTAGATCCTACATTAGTTGATGGGTGATTTGGTTATTCTGCACTAAAAAATGGAAAATTAATTGGTGATTTTCTAGAAATAGTAAGTGATGATATTGAGGAAGAAGAAGGTGTGGAAATATATATAGGGTGATAACTAACGGTTGACATGAAGAAGCAAAGTTAGGAATAAATTAAGGAGGGCATATCCATGGCATGAACAGAAGCTAATTTGAAGTTTCTTGACTCAAAGCTTGAAGGCAAGGTGATGATCAGGAGGGAAGTTTCTTGAGCAAAGAAAGTCTTCCTCTCCCCAGTTGATCCATTCAAAACATCATGGCATATAGATATTGATCTTACTTTTTGTGTACATACAAACATACATGATTGGTCCTTAAAACATAGCAGATTAATTAACTAATTAGCATTCAAAATGAAGCTGACAAGAAGCATTTCGATATCAGCCCCAAAAGTTATTAAGAAGATCCCAACCCATCTGAAGTTGGCAATGGCATCCAGATCCTCAAGTTGCCATTATCAGCCTCTTTCCAAGAAGCCATTGCTGAATGAAGGAGAGTCCTCTGATGGCACAAGGAATGCCAAGGTTCCCAAAGGGTCCCTCGCAGTTTATGTGGGTCCCCATTATCGAAGGTTTGTCATTCCTGTTAGCTTCTTGGCCATGCCTGACTTCAGTGTTTTGATGGAATCTGTGGCTGAAGAATATGGCTGCGATCATCACGGTGCCATTCACATCCCCTGCGATGAAGACCTTTTTCAGAAAATTTTGACCTCCTGTTCCCAACGAAAACGGACCTTTCTCCCTCCTAAGATACCTTCCAACATCCCTATCATATCTACCCATTGATTCCTTCCTTCCTTCCTTCATATTCTTAATCATTCACAACATATACTAATAACAACTACAACGTATATATACCTGTATGTAATATTTTCATCCACTACAAATCTGCATGCACTTCAATTAATTCATTGTGATGAAGCCACAAAGCCTATAATTTATGTGCACATCCATCTTTTGTTTTCAATCCTACTTCTTTCATTAAGCATGATTAAGGGAGTATTAGCTTTTTATGGCTCTGAACCTCTTACAAGAAAAGACTCATGGAAAAAACTATAAATAGGTAAGTATTTCAAGGGTAAATGTTCAAAATATAAAACCTGTAACCTAAACATATTCACTGTTAAATTGAGCAGAATTGAGCAGAGTGTCTTTGTAGTTACATTCCACCAATCCAAAAGACCGAGAGTCTGATAGACTAGAGGAACATAGCAGAGGAGACCTTGATAATCTTGTAAGAACAACATCTATTGTAATATTATTTTACAGAGCAAGAGGAGATTGATTTTGCATTGTGACATTCACACTGGATCATACATTCATCTACATACAGTATGCCATGCAGCTAGTCCTCAATTCATTATTAAGAAACAAATAGGAAGACATCAACGAGGATATTTTTATATGTTATGAAAATTATTAATAGGGAGGTGTAACCAACCAATACATGCATTTAATTAAAACTAAGTAGCACTTTGCACTTCTTTATAATGAAGTAATCAATGCATGCATGTTGATCACAAAGGATAATAATACAGAATTACCATCTATGTACAAGTTTGAGGGTGATGAGAGGGGGTAACTTCACAATCTGATGCGTAAGAAGTAGTGATGTCTTTGTCTCCATCGAAGCCAGAGTGATGTAGCAAGGGTTGTTTGTTGTCCTCCACAGCCTTGAGTATTTTCTGGAAGACTGATACATGGCATGGGATTTTGAGCACACCCTCTTGCTGGAAACCAAATTCCTCTTGAGCTTCTTGGAGCAACATCTCAAATGCTTGGTGTCTCAGGTAATGGGTGGGAATGATGAATTTCTGAAGCTCTTTCCCGACACAAACAGCAAGGAAGCCCTTTGGAACCATGTCTGCATTGCTGGAAGCAGAAGAGGTTGCAGCTTTCTTCCACTTCTTGAGGATTTGTTGAAGCCTAACCACCTCTCGGATCTTGTTACACTTCTTTGAATCCATCATATATACATGCAACCAAAGAAAAGTGTTTGATGTTTTCTGAGGAGTGAAGAGTGATGATGATGAGTACTGTGAATCTGAGCCAACTCATTTGTTTATAATGAAACTCAGGCTCAGATGCCAACTGCTACATCAAAATTTAATTCATGCACACACCATATTTTATTCCTACTACCAATATTTTTTTCTGTACACTACAGATAATCATTGAGATTAGGGATCAGCTGCAGGTGTGAGAATCAGATCCACAAATGTTCAGTTTGTTTGAATCGGTTTTGTTGCATACATTTAAAATATTTCTCATAGTGTTAGTCAGTAATTGGTAACTCACACACTTCAAATGCACCTATTTCAAAACATATTTTTTTAGTTTTCCATGCATCTGTCTTAACTTTTCAAAAAATATCAGAAACTAATATCTACAACATGGCATATGTAACTCTTTGTAGAGTAGTTTTTTTCTTCCACCAACAAACCTTATTACAGAAAATCAAGAATATCACTTAAATGAATCACTCATCACAGACTATTAGTATTCAGCAAAAAAGCATCTAAGTTTTAAAAACTAAGTTAAGATTTCTCTGGTGATTAAATTACCAATAATAACATGTTACTGTTTTTGTGGCTTGGTAGTGATAAGGTTAATTTAGTTTTGTTTGAGTTATCTGAATGTAGATGAGTATTTAATGGCAACTTGAACATATGATTGGTGCTTAGAAGATGGTGGAAGATGGTACTCTGAGATTTGCATGTGACTCACCTATTTGTTTATCAAGTAAACACCAATATAAAAAAAAAAAAAATGAAGATAAAAATTTTATAAAATACATATATTGAAATAGAATAAAAAAATATTAATGATAAACATGTTTTTTAAAAAATAATTTGCTTATATAACATTATAAATTTTGCATGTGTAATGT
>Ga0123341_1006224_pt1 | contig 10772 bp, 3 predicted proteins | sample Turbeapinknodule_FD_89959 | JGI IMG/M metagenome (GOLD analysis project Ga0123341, IMG submission 89959) | Root nodule microbial communities of legume samples collected from Mexico - Turtle bean Mexico pink nodule | ecosystem: Host-associated > Plants > Roots > Nodule | place: Mexico: Nepantla...
GGGGGTTGATACTTTCACGATCAGTTGTTTCGCAAAAATGCTTAACTGTGAAGTGATGAATTATCCTTTCAAGTATCTTGGGTTGCCTGTTGGGGGATGTCACAAGAAGGAAGCGTTTTGGGACGGGGTGGTTGAGAAGATAAAGGAAAGACTGGGAAGATAGAAAGGCAGAATTATTTCGATGGCAGGAAGGATTTGTCTGATTAAATTTGTTCTCTCTGTTATCCCTTTGTTTTATATGTCTTTGTTTAAAATCCTTGCTATTGTTGTGAAGAAGATTGTGAAAATCCAAAGGAATTTCCTATGGGGTTGGAGGTCAGGTGGGCGAAAGATTGCGTGGGCTTCTTGGGAGAAGGTGTGTGAGCCCCGTGGAACTGATGGTCTCGGGGTTATTAATATTAAATTTTTCAACATTACTTTGTTGGGAAAATGGATTTGGAGGTTGGGTTTTCCCAAAGGTGGTCTGTGGAAGGAGGTGGTAGAATCCAAGTATGGGGGTTGGAGAAATTTGAAAGGGCCAAGATAAAAAATGATGGGGTCCCTTTGGTGGCGGGAGCTAAAGGCGATTTGGTCGATGGAGGAATGGGGGAGAGAGTTCGACAACCGATTCAGATGGAAAGTCGGTAATGGGAAGGAAATTAGGTTTTGGGAAGATAAATGAGTGGGCAATTTAGAGTTGAAAAACAAATTCCCGAGGTTGTTCTCTCTTTGCGGGGATAAAGATAAGTTGTTGGAATGTTGTGGGGTCTGGGAAGAAGGAGAGTGGAACTGGAAGTTAGGGTGGAGAAGAAATTTATTTGAATGGGAGAAGTCCTAGGTAGGCCAACCTTTTGAAGAAATTAGAGGTTTGAGTATTATTCTGGATATTGATGACTCGTGGGTTTGGAGGGATGGTAAGCACGGCGAGGGGTGACGATTGACGTTTTAGTTTGCTGTTTTTGCAGGTTGAAGGAGGAATCTACTAGTCATTTACTCTTTGACTGTAGAATTGACTGGCTCGTTTGGGGTCAATGTTCCGCGTGGTTAGGAGTGTTGTCGGTCGCTTCCATTGATCCTTTCGCTCACTTCTTGCAATTTTGTAATGTTATAAAGCCATTTAACTTTGTGCTGGGGAGTGTGTGGATCTCGATGGTTAGAGAGATTTGGTGTCATAGGAACAAGGTTATTTTTAGAGGAGGTGTGGTGGATCATTATGAAATCTTCACTTTGGCTCAATTGAAGGCTTGGTCATGGGTAACTTCTAAAATACCCTCAGCTTGTTTTTCCTTTTCTGACTGGTGTCTTGCTCCTTTATCGTGTTTGAAATCGATTTAATTGGCATGATCCAGTTTAGGGTAATAGGTATCTCTATTTTGATGGTTGTTGGTTTTTGTGGGCTGTTGGGTTGGTGGCTAAGGTCTGTTGTTCTATTTTGCCCCTTGTTATGGTTGCAGTGAGATTGTAATGAGTTTGTTTTGAGATTGTATGTGATTTATAGTGGTAGATTATTTTTTACTCTCTCATTTTGATGGTTTGGGAGAACAGAGAAATTGATTCCTATTATATAGGTATGTATAAGGGTTGAACCACCGTGGTTATTGCTGATAAAAAAATGCTAGTAATAAACCTACTATTTAATAGTAGTTTTTAATAATGTTAAATAAAAATTTATTAATTTAGTGGGAAAATCATATTTTTTTTTTTATTGACAAATAATAAATATGGAAAAATCATATTCAATCTATATCCCTAAACATGAAAATTGATAATGCGAGGAACAATTGCATCGGGAAAGACAACTAATCTCTAGCTTAATTGATTAGAAAATATCCATAACAAAATTAAAAGTAAAAATAATTCGATCAAAGATAAATAAACTTAGGTTAAATTTTGAATGTTAAAATAAATATAAGTTTTTATCGAAGTCTAGAAAACATCCTCTATCTTGAGAAAGTTTTCATTTTATGCAAATATACAAAGTGTAGTTATATTGTTTATCTAGTTTTTTTCCGTATATATATATATATATAAAGTATGCATTTGTCTAGTGAAAAACATATTTTTCAGATAAGTATTTTAACTTGTCAAAGTATTCATATGATAATATCATTTCTCCTATTTGCAATAAGAACATTGACTCGGTGTACTGTTCATACATTTCATTTGTTTACTGAGAATGTTCCTAATAAAGACAATATATTTTAGGAGTTTTCGCATCTAACAGAATTCAAGATGTAATGAACAAAAATTGTTTTTAGAAATTTATTATACAAGAAGTACCAACTCCTAATATAGAAACCTATTAACATATACAGTGAAAGTTGTGTAAAACTTACAATTGTCTAAAACTTAAACAATTTTCCTACGTACTAATAGCACCAAACAAACTCGATGGGTTGAAAATTAGAAATAGATTAACAATCTTGAGTTTGAAATAAAATAAATAAATTAAGTAGGAGAAAGATGTTTAGAAAGAGCATAAAACTATTGTAGTCAAATAACATCACGGTTTCAAAAGATGGAATTTCTAATGTTTTTTATGCGGTGAACTAATACATTGTTGTGAGAGTCATAAACTCAACAACCATCCCCATCCCTCCAAATTTCACTCTTTTTTTATATTTCACTCTCTTTTTTCTCTTCACACCCTACAAAGTAATTAAGGAGTTAGAACTTCTACATCATATTTTCAAATAGAATAAGTTTCTATTTACTCAAAAGATTTCTCTGTTTTTTTTTATTTGTGGTTTAGTCATCAATTTTAGTGGAGTCAGTTGAGAAAAATAATCTTATATTTGGATAAATTGCACTAAATCCCCAAATTTGATAACTTTTTCTAACTTAAAAAAGAATATTTTGCACTACGTATACCTTTGATTCCTCCTCCACCTCCTCATTATAAATATAGACATCATAAAGAATATTGTTGTATTCCCAATCAAGATTTTCCTTTACTTAAACTACTGTTATTTTCATGTTCACAGTTTGAACCAATCCAGTGAGGGGTTTGTTTAGATAAACTTCTTATTAAGCACTTATAAGAGGGAAAATAAGTAGAAAAAATAAATAAGTTTCACCAAAAGCTAAACTTAGGTAATTTTATGGAGAAACTAATTTGATTTTTTTTTCTCATACAAGTGCTTTTTTGGAGAAGCTTATTAGAAAAGAGTAGAAAATGTTTTATTTTTCTGATATATGTTGAATGATACCGTCACTATTTTGTAGTAGTTTGCAATGAAAATAAAAATTCTAAGCTAGAGGCTACTCATTTGAAAAAGACCAAAGAACTTTGTACGTAGGTCTTTTCATCTTTCTTACTATCTATGAGAATAAAAGTTATTTTTTGCATTGTTATTTCTTAACTATTGATTTGTAAACATATATTTGCATTTTCATTAATTATAACATTTCCATTAGTAATAGCATTTCATACACTTGACATGCATAGAAATAAAACCAATTAGAATCAGTTTGGAGCAGCTTAAGCACCAGATGCATAGAAATATAATCAACCAGATATTTGCATTTTTGTTGTATGCTTTTGTGTTGTCCATGCTTTAAGACTAAAGAATTCAAGCTTAACTTTTTTTAGTTGTAACTTATATGTCGTTCATTTTTCTCAACATAATAGTTGTTGGATAGTTGAATTTAGAAGGGGGAAGTATTCACTTTATTATTCAATAATGAGAATATAGTGCTACTATAATGGCTATTTAACAACATTGTTATAGAGAATGTAGTTTGTAGGTTCTACATGTCATCCATATATACAAATTTTGGTTTTTGAATAAACTTATCCATAAGTTTATCCTATTTTATCATGTAATACAATTAAATACTATATTATAAGTGCACTTGTTACTTCCAACTATAGCTTGTATGTCGATGAGTATGTATATCTCTCTATTAGGAAAAGATGCAATTTATTAACATGTAGTATGTCCAAAGATTACCTTGATTCAACACTTCTTTAATAACATTTTTCTGAAGTGTCATATTTTTCCTATTCTTTACATGTATAATTTTTATACTGTCCTACTAGTGAAAATTATGTTATTTGATATGTATTTTATTTTCAAAATATTTGTAGGTTTTGATTCAACATTCTTCTAATTTTTATGTTGCCAATGGTGTTGTGGTAGTGTTAGGAGAGAAATGTCATTTTGATGTGTCAAAAGATATCTTTACACAAGTTGTTATATGTGTGCTAAACCTTAGACTATAGTGAGCTTAAACTTTTATCCGTGAGTTACATCATTAATTTTTTGTAGGTTCAAGAAGTTGTCAGTGGTAGTGTTTGTGTCCAGATGCCTGATGTTTGGATAAATCTGGCCCATGTTTATTTTGCTCGAGAATTTTGCTTTGGCTTTGAAAATGGTGAACATATCTCATCTTTAGATTGTATCCCTTTATTATTTTCAAGTTTCTATTTTCCAAGTCTTTATGACAACAATTGAATGCTGATGAACTTTTTTATCATATGACTAGTCTCCTCGAAATTTTAGATTGTACAACACTGCTACATCTGAAATAAACTATTTAATAATTTATTTAATGTAATAGCTTTTGTTCCCATTTTCATTTGGAAAGTTTAAGGTATCATTGTCATGACCATTGTTAAGTATTTGCATTATACGATTCCAATTGTAGAAATAAAAAGTATATATATATATATATATATGATTCCAATTTGAGACAAGTTACAATATTGGAAAGGTGTTTGCCCTTATTGATTCTATTTTGTTGTGTATATGGAATGTGCACATCACACGTCAAGCAACACATTCATTTAACAATTTTTAATTATTATTTGTTACTAAAAGAAACTAACTAACTCTTCAAGTTTGTCCATTATTGAAGAAATTAGGACACATTCAAATCAACCAGATTGGTGGTGAGTTTACCCAATAATTCCATTTGAAGAGCATATATAATTTGAAGAGCATATATAACTAAATGTAATAGACACATCAAGTGCACACAATATATAAATAGTATTACAATTTTAATTTTTTTAAAGAAATTCATAGTTGTATTAGAATTCTGATCAATGTAGAATAGGTTCCATTTTAGATGTAAGTAAATATGCATTGGCTGAAAAAGAAAACATTGTCTAAATTTTTAACATTGTTTATTTTTGGCTGAAAAAGAAAACATTATCTAAATTTTTAGATGATATCATTGTTTATTTTCATAAATTTTGTTTGATAAAAATTATCAATATAATGAATTTACTTTTTTATAATAAGAATCAAACCTAAACCTTTTATGTTTATTATTCTAACACCAGTCACTAAATGGATCTTAATAAATAAGATAAATGAATTAGTAAGTAATATGTATTTCTTATATTAATATAATTATTTTGTATTAATACGAAATTATACCTATATAGTATTACGAAATCCTAGAAAGTAAATAAAAAAAAGTTGAAGCGCAGTAGTGTATTAGTGTTAGGTGGTAGAAGAAGAACACAGGGTTTGAGAACACCATTGAGCTATTTTGTTTCAACATTTTTATTATTTGACACCTACTTTTTTATACATGCACCTTCTAAAAGTAGTGAGATTTTGAAAACCGCTGGAAATAACGTGAGTTTGAAAACCGTCGGGAATAATGTCAGTTTCCAAACCACCGGGAGTAACGGGGGTTTCAAAAAACCGTCGGGAGAAACGGGGTTTCAAAAAATCGCCGAAAAATAATTATTTTTCTGGGGTTCGTAAAAACCGTCAGTAATCTGTTAGCGACGCTGAATCTTTTAGAGGAAAAGCAAATCGCGTCTAACATACTTAATGGGATTAAAAGCACCAAAATCATTAAAAATAACCCGAATAAAAATAATTTTTTTTTAGTGGTAGTGGTCCTTTAAATTTTGTGTAAGAACTAAAGTTGTCAATTCTTTTTTATTTTTCTTTCTGAATGTTTGTTCCCTGATCACTTCAACATGATACTTGAACAAAAACAAATGAGTTCTTCGTGCTATTTCTATACTTCTGTTCTTGAAACATTTAATTTGGAAACAGTTTTAAAACTTGATAGAATTTAGATGATAAATTGACTAATCAATTGTGTAGATAGAAATGCTTTAGAAAACAGCTTCTAAAACAAACAAAAAAATTGAGACGAAGCCTAAATCTAACCAAATAATTGTTCACTGGTGCCCAAAATCAAAACTGTAAGGTTCATTGGTTTTAGAAATTTGAAGCTTAGGGTGAGTTCTTGCTGTCGCCAAAATTTTGGATATTAATGAATAGAGTGAACAAAAATATCTGGCACGGTGAAAGAAATTCGTTGTCCATATTCAAGAATTTATTTTTGAAGTGATACACTTGATAATCATGTTTAGGGGAAACAACACTTCAGTCACTCATACATAATATTCTGAAGTAACCTATATAATTTAATTGTATTGTATCCTCCTTGCTCTAAACTTGCATATTAAGTTATTAACCCCTTCACAAATTTATAGATACCAGTCTAGAAATTGTAGCATATCACAGTGCCTTTTTTTTCCCATTCCTTGCCTTTACTAGATTGGAAGTGGTGGGATACTTTGTTCATGCCTGAAGACGTTTTCAGGATCCACTTTGGTCTTAACTTTTACCAACCTCTCGAAGTTGTTCTTGAAATACCTATAGCCCCAAGAACTTGCTTGAATGTAGTTTGTGCTATTCTTGGTGTTTACTCCCAAATCAAGATCTCGGTAATTCACATATGCTTCCCTTGGCGAGGTGGAAACATAAGGACCCATGTAGCTGTAAAGTTTCCTTATCCAATCTATGTGTTTCGCAACATTCTTGTCTCCCTCTTGCCACGCACTCAGGTACTGAATTTTGTACAATGTTCCATTTCTGTGAGGAAATGGGGTGTCAGATTCTGAAAACTGGCTCATCTTTCCACCATACGGGTTCCAAATCATCAAGGGGGCATCTTCTATCAGCAACCTTTGCCACAGACCTTGAAGCCCGATTTCTGGTATAGGTTCTCTCACAAAATCTGATTTGGCCTTGAAGAAGTTCTTGAACGTTGGCTTTCCTTTAAGCAGTACTTGAGGAGGGGTGTTACTCGGAAAGCCTGCGATATAGAGCACAGATTTGATCCAGCTAGTTTCCAAGCAATCCTTTCTTGTCAAACCCAACTCAGGGAAGCTTGTCTTCATGACTTGGAGGAGTGTACTGGCCCCACCAAGGAAGAGAGCATTGTAAGAAGTTATGATAGTTCTCTGAGTATTATTTCCAGCTCTGAATGGCTGAATGATGACTCTGATGAAGAGGTTTTCATCAATATAGGGAGCCACTTCCTGCCATCTCTGAAGAATCTTGGTTGCTCCTTGCTCAAGGCTCTTGGTAACTGTAAAAACTGTCACAGTTGGTGGCACAGGAACCAGCTTTACCTTCCACCAAAGAAGGATGCCAAAGCTTCCACCTCCACCTCCTCTTATTGCCCAAAATAGATCTTCCCCCATGGCTTCCCTGTCAAGAATTCTTCCATTGGCATCAACAATTTTGGCATCTAGGACATTATCCACCCCAAGGCCAAACTTTCTCATCATGGCTCCATATGCTCCTCCTGTAATGTGACCTCCAATACCTAAGCTTGTGCAAAGGCCTGCAGGGAAACCATGAACTGAACTCTTCTCATATATTCTGTAGTACAGTTCCCCATTTGTGGCACCAGCTTGAACCCAAGCAGTGTTGCTTTTTATATCAACATTGATGCCACGGAGCTTGACCAAGTCAACAATTATGAAGGGGCTCTCAATTTCAGAAACATACGAGACTCCCTCATAGTCATGGCCTCCACTTCGCACAATAAAGTGTATCCCAAGTTTCTTGGAGCAAATTACCGCTGCTTGGACATGGGAATCATCGGAGGGTGTGAATATTAACTCAGGTTTTGGTGCTGAAGGCACCAAAAGCCTTAGATTCTGTGCGGAGGAATTAAGGAGGCTGGTGAATGAAGGGTTGCTTGGAGTGTAAATTGATGAAGCAAATTCAGACTGTGTCAAGTGGAGACATTGGACAAAACTCTCTTGAAATGAAGCTGAATTAGCCATTGAAACTGATAAAAGGAGGACTAAAAGTGACAAGGGTATGATTGGTGACACCATGGTTTTTGTGTTCTGTGTTTTGTGACTAGAAGTGTGTCACCGATGCTCAATATATAATGGAGCTATTGTGTGGCATAATGGTGTGTAGCACGGATACCAAAATCTAGGACTACGGATATCTATATATTAAATTTACATTCAATATTTTCTGAATTCTACACTTCACTTATTTACATTAAATTAAATGAATGTGATACATCATACGTGTTTAAGTGGCGTGTTATACAGAAGGATAGTTTAGCTAAGACATACGTCATATGGATGAAAAGTAGTGGCATTGATTTGGGGTGAATGTTCTAATTCTAATTATGACAATGCGGAACACACACTTTTTCATTTTCTTTTGATTTGAAGAACATCGACCATTTCCATATACAAAAAATCTGACAATGACGACTTTGCTTCATCCCATAAAAGAGAGCGCCATAACCCCTTTAGTCATTAGTCATGTGCAAGGGTAAGCAATGAATGGCCACACGAATTTGTTAATGTTTTTGTGAATTACGTTGAGATATCATCGATTAGAGATAATAATATTTCATTGTATATAAATAGATGTAAACTTTATTCCATGAGTTGGTTTTATGGAGTTGAACTAGACTTAAAGTTCACTTCTTAATATAGTATCAGAGTCATTCAAAGTCTATCTTAGTGAGAGTTTGTTTGACCTATCGTGTCAACTGCTATCTGATCGTTATCAGATCACCCATAATATGTAGTCCCACGCACGAGCTGTTACTCTCGACGTGAGAGGTATGTTGGATGAGCCGATTTATAAGATTAAATTAAGCTTAAAATACACTTCTTATGCATGCATTGAAAAATTATGTGTAAATCAAATCCATTCTGGCACTGTCGTGGTTATAATCTTATGGTTCACATGAGTAATCAGTTACTATGTTTTTCACTTTAATTCATTGCGTTACGAAACGTTTAAGACCCATCCTCAAGTTTTGTAATACGTGTTTACCGAGAGTAATTAAAGTAACAAATGTTCCCCACTGTTGTAGCCAAGCTTAACTCGGGTTGAACCTTCAAGTCACAATTCAAGATCATATGTTGTTTTTTAACGTATAAACAAAATTTGAAGTTGCAGTGTAACTATATGAAAACAAAAATTCGAAAAACATGGTACTAGAAAAGCTAGATAAACTGCAATCAATTTTTTAAATTACCTTCTTGTATAAACAACTTTCAATAATTGAGTAGGACACTAAAAACTATATTGTGTTTTGCTAATAGGTTAGTTTTAGAATAAAAATATTTAAAAAGAAATTACTTCACTTTATTAATTTTAACTGAAGTTATTTTCATTAAAAATCAACTTTACAAACATTTAAGCAAACATAAACTTTTGACTTATTGGCAACTTTCACTGCCATAATACTTTCTACATAATTGAAAAAGTGGAAATAAGTGAGAAAAACAGAAATGTAAAGGAAATTCAATGGTCCAGTGGATTAGAAAATAAGGAATTTATTCATTCCTTTGTAAAAGAAGCACTTCAAAAGCAAACTTGGATAATTTTAAGTTGATTATATGCATATTTGTAAGAATTTAAATAATAAGTTTTAATTATATGATTAAATATAGATTGATGAAAACTAAAAATTAGTCAATTATTCCATTATCACATAAAAATGTCTCAATGTTTTTTAATATTTATCACTTAAATCAAATCTAATATTAATAGTTATGAATTTCAACACATGTAATTTTATAAATAGTGGAGGTAGTTCTTTATGAAAGGAAATAATAAAGAATGGAGGTAGTTGAACTACCTCCCTTTACATTTCTCATATTTATATATCTTCAATACATGAGAAAATAAAATAAGTGAGTCCAATCTTATTTGGTTCATATTGCAATTAGTCTAATAAAAAGAGGTTAGGCTAGAAAGATATGGCATCTAATGATGATAGGTTAGCACTTAGGACGCTAACCCTAAAAATGAAAAAAAAAAGTTATTTTTATTTCATGAAGTTAATTTTAATTATTAAATTTAATTAAGTTATATAAAATATGTTACAAAATTTAGTTAAAATTTGATTTCGACATAAATTTGTCTTTTAGTGTTATAGAATTTGAATTTATAAATAAAACTAACCACAATAATAAATGTATTTTGATTTGTTTTTAAGAATACTAAAAGCTTAGAAAAATATATGGTAGAGTTTTTAAGTTTAAACACCTAATAACATTTAATATTACAAAAAATAAAATAAATAATGTTGGATGGAGTAGTTAGAAGGCTAATCACCTATAATGTCCCATCATTTTACAAATTAAGTTGATAACCACATTTTAGCTCTATTTTTTCCAGAATACAAGGTTATTGCCAACAAATGCAACATGTGATGGTAGACCAGGTATTGACCAGCATACCAGCCTAATCTATTATTGTCCCTCAATTTGAACATTCCCTTTGTTCTCATGTAATAATCCTTGCATGACTCATAGTTGAAAGCAAGCATAGTTGAAAGAAGGGAGGAAGCATTTAAACACTTTGTTGTTAGCTTGCTAAATTTCTAACAGCTAACCTTACATCATATGCTAGGAATTTTTTTGTTAAGCTTCAAATGTTGCAGGTTATTTTGGAAGCAGGCAAAAGTGTTAAGAGACCAAGGATGTAAAAGGACATCAGAGATAGAGTCTCACTTAGTCATTATGTTTGTATCTTTTA
>Ga0123341_1006228_pt1 | contig 10771 bp, 7 predicted proteins | sample Turbeapinknodule_FD_89959 | JGI IMG/M metagenome (GOLD analysis project Ga0123341, IMG submission 89959) | Root nodule microbial communities of legume samples collected from Mexico - Turtle bean Mexico pink nodule | ecosystem: Host-associated > Plants > Roots > Nodule | place: Mexico: Nepantla...
AATTAATCTCTGTACTAATTATTATAGAAAATTATTCTTATTATTGCTATTAGTATTTATTGGGTTCAGTTTATTTCTTCACCCTAATTATGAAAGTCTGTTTTTTTTTTCAAATAGTTACGAAAATATAATTTTGTTTTTTTTAATTATTTTTTCACACTTGCAGTGTTATTATATATAATTATTATCCTAAATGACCAAGTTTTCATCACTCTCACTCCCTTTTTACCCCAATTTTTTTTGATTCTGTGCTAAGAAATTTTCCTTTTCAGAAACCCTTCAACCCCTTCCACTGCCTCCTCCGAACGCTTCTACAAACAGGTACACTCTTCAAAACCCTAACACTCACTCTTTCTTACTCCGTTTACGCGCCTAAACCCTAGTTTTGATTCTTTTCCGTTCTTTCTTCGGTTTCTTTTTGGAGTATTTGTTTGTTTGAAACAGTGGTTGCAATTGAATTAATAATGATATTGTAAATTGTAGTAATGGGGGATACAAAGACTGAAGCGTACGAGGAGGACCTTCTTGACTATGAGGACGAAGAAGAGAAGGAGCCTGAAGGTGCTAATAAAGTCAACGGTGAAGCTGTAAAGAAGTGAGTTAGTTATATGGTTCTTGCATGGAAATGTTCGCATGTTAATTTTGAAGTGTTTTGGTATATGTATATGATATAAGATATTTTTTACATTTAATTTTTGCATTTCTTGGGGGGGTTAGAATTGCTTTGCTCATTATGGGGTTAAACGGTACGAGAGTATTTCCAAATGAAGTTTGTTTTTTAGTTTTTACTTGAAATGGGTTGATGATCTGGCCTTGGGGGATGTTGGGTGGAGTGCAAATGGTGTCTGTGTTGTTTTTTTATGAGATTTCTGATGTTGAATGCCCTTTTTCTGTTTTTGGTTTTTGGCAGGGGTTATGTTGGAATTCATAGTTCAGGATTCAGAGACTTTTTGCTGAAGCCAGAGCTTCTTCGGGCTATTGTGGACTCTGGATTTGAGCACCCTTCTGAAGGTAAATTGCCTACATAATTATTTATAATAACTATTATTGGAGTTACTCTGATGATTTAGGAACACAGAATAGTTATGGGTTTCAATCATTGTTTTTAAAAACTTTTAGTTTTTTGTTAGGGGTGATCATGGGTTGGGTTGACCCCCAACCAATTGGATCATATATCAGTTTTGGAACATTTTGCAACCGGATAGACCTGACCCAATCATAAAAACTTTATATTTAATGACTACTAATATTTGATTTATTTATTTATCTAAATCAAGTTTTGGGAGTGAATATTTATTTTCATTAAATTTTCACAATTGTTAGTTTTTTTTTCCTTTTTTGTTTTTTCCCTAGTTTCCCCCCATTTTTCAGTTTTTATTTCTTCAAAAGATGTCACCTGAACACTCCGTCCAATCCAACATGATTCTAAATGAGCAAAGGTGACCAAACTTATACACAATCATTCATGATTTGGATCCAAATTTTCCCAAACCTGACCCAAATTGTCTTGTGTCCACTATTGTTTGGTCTAAAACAAATTTCTTTGACCTTTGAAGCACAATAAATTATCACATGGCCCCAAACCATCATGGTCATCTTTGGTCAATCTCCATATTACAAATTTGTTAGTTTATGAAGAGTTGATAAAACTTGATTGCATGTCATGTGCTGATTTCGGATCAATTAATGATTTCTTTTGTAGCACAAGTGCTCCTAAAGTTAATTTGAACATGTACCATGTATGTACGTGTTCAATACTTGTGGGTATATACCACGCAAAAAAATGCAATAAAAAGTACTCTATTTCAATACATTTGGGTATGAAGGGGCAAAAATTTGGAAAATTCATGATTTACATATTTAGTACCATTATCATACCTAATTCTTTTGATGTTTTTTCAAATTGATTTTTGACAAGACAAAAAAAAAAATAACAAAAGGTTTGGAATACTTGTGTCTTACTTTTCATAACATATTTCCATGTGACATAAAGTACAATCATCAATAAAAGTAACAAACCATTTTACTTCGAAGATAGATTTTAAAATAGGTCCCAAAACATAAGAGTGAATTAAGTCAAAAGGGAAATTACATTTTTATTGCTACTTGGATAAGATGCAAAGTGTGCTTTGGCAATTGACAAATATCCTAATTGAAAGACCCACCAGACTCCCTAGTAAACAGACAAAGGAACAATGATTTGATAAGATTGAATGAGGAATGTCAAGTCTTCTATGATGAAGCCATATTTGGGAATTTGCTCATGTTTTTGTTGTTACTTGTTGGTTTACCCTTGTTTTGTTTGAGTCCTTGGACTCTAACACATACAACGCACTCTGCACCTTAGTAGTTAAAATTGTCTTTTTGGTGGCAAGTTCTTGAAAGACACAATACAAAAAATAAGACTATTGACCGGTTTTGGGAGATATAAAACACTATTTAATTCAATAAATGATTCTAACATTATATTCCTGGATCCACATGAATTAAAAAACTAGATTCATTCATGTAATTTGTTCGGTCTAAATTAATAATACAAACACCTTGAGACTTATGCCCAACTAAATTGAATGAAATCTTACCTTTTATGGATATGGTACATGATCTAGAGGACTCATGCATTGATTCAAGCATTGTTCTTAGACGATCAAGTTCCTCCTTATAGGCTTTCATGTCAAGATCTAGTTGAAGAGGAGCACTAGGTTGATCTATTTCTTCATGTTTTAGGTAGTATTGCCTGCCCCTTTCTGTGAGGTCCCTTTCTCGCCTCCCATGTACTCTAGTACATTATCTCTCCCATGAAATTTGAAGCACATTTCCTTATTATGCTCAAATCTTTTACCATATGAGCATTATTCTCTGTGGTTGCCTTTTCTAGAGAGCTTACATCCATTGTTTGTTTCCTTGAAGACCCCTTTCATGTTGTCATGGTATAACTTGTGTTGGAGGTTACTCCATTAAGCATGACAACCCTCAAATTTTCTTCTCCCTGGACAATGAAGAACACTTCTGACAGAGGAAGCAATTTTTCTCTCCTTAAGATTTGTACCTTGATTGGGTCATATTCTTGGTTTAGCCCATGTGGGAATTTTAAGATTCTTTCTCTTTCAACAACTTTAGCATGTGTGGCGACATATGTTTTGCACATCTTCAAATTTTAGTACTGATCTAGTTTTATCCACAACCCAAAATTCTTATATACAAAGAGATAAACAAAGAGAGGGACTTGTTTGGGGTATTAAACACCCTGTTGCTTTCATTGTCATAACAAGCAGCAAAATCCTTTTTCAAAGAAAATTTGTTATTTAAGTCATCCCAAATTTCTTTAGCAAAGGAATAAAACATATAATTTTGACTTATCTCCAAAACCATGGAATGCCACTTCTAGGTCATGATCACGAAATCTTCAGTATCTCAAATCTCAAAAATAGTCATTTGATCTCACTCCTCAACCATCGATGTGGTTTGATCTTGACCATCCTTTTACAATCCTCTGCATGTATTGGCTCTACTACAAATAATTTCGGCCATCAAACCAGTAGGGACCCACCATATTTTGAAGTTCATTTAGAAGTAAATTCTTCCTCAACCATTGAGCTAAAAACGCAAACTTTTTGTCCCACCATTGTTTGGAAGGACCATTGACGATGACAGTAGCTTTGGTAGTGTGGGAATAGAGGCCCCAAGATCCGGAGCTTTTATACCAACATGGATGATGAATGTGAAGATTCTAAGGATATTTTATTTTAATTTCTATGTAGATATTTGGATACTTTATAGTAATAATAACTTATATACAACAATATGTCATCTCCACAAGACCCTATATGGCTTCAAGCAATCACCTTATTCATGGTTTAGATGTTTTCTTTTTTATCGTCATTCTTCCCAAGGATGTATCTATCTCTTTGTATATGTAGATGACATTGTTATTACAAATAGCGATAAAAGGGTATTATACAACTAAAACAATATCTTACCCAAAAGTTCTAGGCAAAAGATTTTGGAGACCTAAGGTATTTCCTTGTTATAGAAGCGGTACAATCCAAGGATGGTTTGGTCATATCGACACCCTAATGGATTCAATTGTCAAACTTGTACATGACCTAGGAGAACCGAATTCTGATCCCCAAAAGGTTAGCTGGTAAACTAAATTACCTCACTGTGACTTGTCCTAATATCACCTTTGCAGTGAGTGTAGTAAGTCAAAACCATTAGGATACAATCATACGGATCCTAAACTATATTAAGAATGCTCCTAGTAAAGACTTCATTTATGAAGATAAGGGAAATAGTCAAATTGTTGGATATTTTGACGATGATTGGGAAGGCTCCAAGCGATAGATGCTCCATCTCAAGATATTATGTTTTTGTTGGAGGTAATTTAATAATGTGGAAAGGTAAAACACAAAATGTTGTGGCAAGATCAAGTGCAAAAATGCAATACGGGACAATGTCATTAGTCACTTGTGAGATCATATGGCTAAACAAACTCCTCAAAGAGTTTAAGTTTGAAGAAATTTCCCAAATGTACCTTGTATGTCACAACCATAAACATTACACATCTATTCTAATCCTGTCTTTCATGAGACGACCAAACATATTAAGATGAATTGTCATTTTATATAAGTGAAAAACTGGAATCTGGAGACCTCATCAGCAGTTGACTCACATATTCACCAAGTCTCTATGAGAACCTAGGATTGATTATATTTGCAGCAAGCTGGACGATGTGACTTATATGCTCTAACTTGAAGGGAAGTGTTATAATTATAGAAACAAGAAGTTGATCCTATATAATCAAAACATCTAGATTATATATGTATTATTGGGAACATTTTTGTTTTATTTTTTGTATCATATTTTTATTATTAGAGGATAGTTTTCTTCTATTTATTGTATTATTATTTTTCTTAATATAAATAAAACACCTATGTTGTCACGGTTTCATTTCAATGTTTCTCTTAGAAACACATGTGCTTAACTGTTTTTAGTTATCCTTCTTACAAAGAGATCTTATATTTTGTGCTGATTCTGTTTATAAAATCACTAATATAGTAAACTTGTGTGTTTTCAATTTTTATTTTACAGGTAATATTTTTATCATGTTCATTTGGAGAACTGTAATGCTTTGGTAAATCTCTCAAAGGTTTGTTTTACTTACCACCGGTTCGTTGGACCTCTATTTTCTTTGGTTTGCCACCAGTGCAACATGAGTGCATACCTCAAGCTATACTTGGAATGGATGTGATTTGTCAAGCTAAATCTGGAATGGGAAAAACTGCTGTCTTTGTTCTATCTACCCTGCAGCAGATTGACCCTGTTGCAGGACAAGTTTCCGCACTTGTCTTGTGTCATACAAGGGAATTAGCATACCAGGTATTTATTTAGGGCTTAGCACTTGCAATATTATGGAACTTACTATTTGATTGGCTTCTGATTTAAGATATCTGTGTAATATCTTTTATGTAGATATGCAACGAATTTGAAAGGTTTAGTACCTACCTACCCGAACTGAAGGTTGCTGTCTTTTATGGTGGCGTCAACATTAAAGTTCACAAGGATCTATTGAAGAATGAATGCCCCAGTATTGTTGTTGGTACACCTGGAAGAATACTTGGATTGGCAAGGGATAAGGACCTTTCTTTGAAGAATGTCAGGCATTTCATTTTAGATGAATGTGATAAGATGCTAGAATCTCTGGGTATGTTGAATTTGCAAACAATCATTCTTATAACTTGCATCATACATTTGGACTTCCTTTGATTTTAATTTAGTTTTCTTTGTTTCCTGCATGAATTCTACAGGCATGAGGAAAGATGTGCAAGCTATTTTCAAGATGACACCCCATGATAAGCAAGTTATGATGTTTTCTGCAACACTCAGCAAGGAAATACGTCCTGTCTGCAAAAAGTTTATGCAAGATGTAATGCCCCATGCTCAGTACTACTTGTTACTAGTGTTTTTTCTTAATACCTGAATTCCCTGAAAGCTTTTTAGATGTTTAGATTGCTATGGTATCATCAAAAATGACTTATGATGATATGACTTCAGTATGGATAGTGCTTCTGTTCTTTAGCCAGTTTTTATGGATACAACTTGTGGTAAGGCGTGTGGTTGGGTAGCACTATAGCTGGGGATAGTAGACCTGGTTGGGAATGTTTTAGGTAAGTTCCTGATTAAGTTTGTATGTTTTCTCATTCTATACGTTCCCATAAGTTGGTTTTGTCTCCAAAAGCTTGTCTGTCTGATATGGTTTTTGACAACATAGGATATTCTCTATTTGTCATAGCTAAGGGGGGAGGGTTGTTAGTGTATCCTGGGAAAGTTCCTGCTAGAGTTCTCAAGATTGTCACTGTTGCATGGTATGAAGGATCTGGAAGGACATAAAATAAATGGAGCAGAACTGTGATTCAAGGATCTACATCCATCATTTATGTCGTTCTGGATTCCATTAGCAAGCTGCTAATATGATTTACTGTATCATTGTTCCTTTCAGCCAATGGAAATTTATGTTGATAACGAAGCAAAGTTGACCCTTCATGGACTTGTGCAGGTGGGCCTCTAAGTGAATTATATTATTTACTCGTTCATGTTTTGCTAAAAATTGGCAAGTTTTATGGTATGCTGCTTATGTTGATTATTGAAATGGCAGCACTACATCAAATTGAAAGAGGAGGAGAAGAACAGGAAGTTAAACGACCTTCTTGATGCACTGGACTTCAATCAAATTGTTATCTTTGTGAAAAGTGTTAGTAGAGCAGCGGAGCTGGACAAACTGCTTAGAGAGTGCAACTTCCCATCTATTTGCATTCACTCTGGAATGTCTCAGGAAGAAAGGTATGTGTTATGTGATATGAAAGGATGCTGACAAATCAATCTTGTTTGGTTTATAATTGATGATTCAATAGTCTATAATTTGTGTTTCTACAACTATGCTTCTGTTTGTATTGCTCACTGATGGTAGCTATTGGGCTTCTGTTTTCTTTTGTCTTGCTAATGCTGGTTTTTGTCTCAAAAGAACAATTCTGTGCACTGGTAAGTTGTGTCTGATCTGAATTTCTTGCTTTTGTATAGGTTAAAGCGTTATAAAGGTTTTAAAGAGGGTCATACAAGAATTCTAGTTGCAACAGATTTGGTTGGCAGGGGAATCGATATCGAACGTGTGAATATAGTTATAAACTATGACATGCCAGATTCTGCTGATACATACTTGCACAGGGTCTGATTAGATAATCTCTTCCATTTTCCAAATTTTCCTACTAAATTTGTTTTATGCCCCCTCTATTCTTCTCTAGTGCCATCTATTTGTTTTATTCTGCCATCTAATTGTCATTTTTTTTGGGTAAAATCTTTGAACAGGTTGGCCGTGCTGGAAGATTTGGAACCAAGGGCCTTGCAATTACATTTGTTTCATGTTCCACTGATGTTGATGTTCTCAACAATGTAAAAAACTTGCTTTATATTTTCCATTTTTGGTCACTTCTAATTCATGGCACTGTTATGAAAAATTGCAGACACGTTAGAAATTTAGTAGCATTCTAATATAGCTGTCATGTTTCCACCATTTACTGTATAACACCTTCCACCACATTTCCTTGCTCAATATTTGGCTTCGTATGATTGTCTATTCATAATGCTAACATTGAGTCAATGGCAATATTCATTTTGTTTGTTGTGAATTTCAGGTTCAATCCAGGTTTGAAGTGGATATAAAGCAGCTTCCTGAGCAGATTGATACAGCTAGCTACAGTAGGTTTCATGTTTCCTTTGCTATTGTATTTTGATGCCTATTTTTTCTGTACAAGATATATTTTCACTTCTAGTGTCATTTTTGCTTCACCATTTATTTGGTTCTTTTGTTTGATTTATTTTTACACCGTTGCATCCAAGTTTGACATGGTTTCCTCGAATTGTGTTTTTGCAGTGCCATCGTAGGAAGGAAGGCCAAGAAGGATAATGCTTGAATAGCTTGGATGGTAGCTCTTGTAGATTAATCACAATTCTCAGTTTGTCGACAAATTAATTGACTATGCCATTTCCGAGTCCTTGTAGTTTAAATAGATTTTTGAGGGAATTTTATGGTTAGAGTGGTGTATGTGTTATGGTTTTGCTGGATTTATCTGATATTTATTTTTTGTATTATGGATTTACAATCTTGTTGCAGTTTAATTGATTGGAAGGTTAATATTCATTGTTGGGTGAAATTGGTTCATTCATAGTAACCACTTTTCATTATTTGGGCTTTAGTATTTGTCTTTGGCACTTTCATTGCATAGGCTTTTCTGCATAAATTTTCCTTTTAAGAGAAAAATAAAATAACATGTTTAGAGAAACTATTTTATAAGAAAAAGAATGAGATTTATTTCCCTACATGTGTAGGAAATTAATTTAGAAATAGAAGTTAAGAAACTATCCCACAGAGTGTCAATATATTTATTTATTTATAAATTTGTTTTAATGTGTAGAGAAATTAATGTATTTTTTATATTTCTCTTTTTTTTTCAAAGTCTTTATAACGAATTTTGTTCAAACATTTCATAAATTAAAAATAATTTATGTGCAGGTTAAAAATAAAAATTTATAGAAATTAATTTAAGCTCATTCTGTTCTCCTTTAGAAGTGTTCACAACATTGACCAATAAATTCATTTGTTTCACTCCTACTTAAGTTAAAGGCCAGGAAAGAAAGATAATGAAGTCTTGTCACTATAAACAATGATTATTAGAGGGTGTTTCTGTATCCCTACATTTTTTTGAAATCCTCAAATAATTAGCCTTGACTAAAATACGAAAGCAAAAGATGTTTCCATAATACAAAATCTAGAATAGAAAAAAATCATTATGAAATATCATTTTCAAAACATTTTTTTTATTTCAAAAATAGTAAATTCGAAATTCATAAAATATGTTTTTAAAAAAAAGGATATTTTGAAATGGTTTATGGACTGTAAGTTCTAGGAATAGGTTACGGACATTTTTTTTTGGAATGTACTATGCATTTACCCTCCATTTTATTCTGGATTTGTTATTTCCGCAAATATTACAAATTATCAATTCCAGAATAAAAAAAAATACTTACCTTCTTCAAAAAAATCCAATTACCACCAGATTCTCTACAGAGGTTATGAATGAATATTTGCTCTCCTCAAACTTTGATGTAGTGTGGGTTGTCTAGGGGAAGGTGTGGGGAGGAAGAATTTGCAGAACATTTGAAGGCCAATAAGTAATGTAACCTTCTATTTGGGAAGTGAAAAACATAAATGATACAACCCTCTATTTAAATCTTAATTTTAATTATTTTTTAGAAGGGTTTAGCACATGTTCAAAACATTGCTGATGCCTACATGATCAAAACATAGAAGCTTTCAGGCTTCAACAAGTGAATAGAAAATCTATGATGCCTCTTACCAATTTGTTACCAGAAGTCTCCACAGGAACACAAACCATTCTTGAAATGGTGGAAGCGATTGCGGTCCCTCACCACAATCTCTCGGCTATAAACCTTAGAAATGAACTTGGTAGCAGAGTGGCAATCTTCACAAACACGCAAGTTCTTCACAATTCTAATTGGTGTTCCAGGGGGTGTACTCAGAAGACCAAAAGCAATAGCAAGCTTTTCACTGTGTCTATACAAAGCATCTTCCTTATCTTCTTCATCAATGTCAAGCAACACCTGTGATGTTGTAGGCACATACCCTGCTCTCTTAATCTCCTTTCCCATCTCCTCCACCATTTCATATATCTCTTTATACTGATCATGTGACTTATCCCCAGCAACAAACTCATAGATTTCATTATTCATCTCAATCATGGTGCTCCCTGGAATCTTCCTCATCCCCTTCACATCCATCATCTCCCTAACCTTGGTCTTCTTCTCCCAGCGCATCAATTTTGCGTAAATGTTCGACAGCAGCACATAGTTAGACTCGTGCATTGGCTCGCTCCTGACTAGCTCCTTAGCCATGCTCTCACCGAGCCTGAGCTCACCACGAGCATTACAAGCAGTGACTATGCTTCTCCATATGACCTGGTTTGGCTCAATTGGCATGGCTCGAACAAATTCCACAGCCTCATTCACAAGCCCTGCTCTACTCAACATATCCACCATGCAGCCATAGTGCTCAATCTTTGGCACAATGTTGAACCTATTCTCCATGGTTTTGAAATAGTAATGCCCCTTATCAACCAGTCCTGAGTGACTACAAGCAAAAAGCACCCCAACAAAAGCAACATTATCAGGCTCCACCCCTTGTTCCACCATCTCATCAAAAAGAGAAACAGCCTCCAATCCGCGACCGTGCATTGCCAAACCAACAATCACCGAAGTCCATGAAACTATGGTCCTCATTTCCATTTCCCTGAAAATTTTCACAGCTCTATCAACATCACCACACTTCGCAAACATGTCTATCATTGCATTACACAACGTCACAGACTTCGTTATGCTCCTCCTCTCAACATAAGACTCCAACCACTTCCCCAACTCAAGCGCACCCAAATCAGCACACGCAGACAAAACCAAAACCATGGTGATCTCGTCAGGACACATCCCTGTAACCTGCATCAACATTGTGAAATCGATAATCAAATTGTAATCACAAATCATAATGAAAAATTGTTTCAGATATTCATTTTTACCCTAACATTTTTGACGTTCTGCATATGTTTCATGGCTGTCTGAAATGTGTGAGTGAAGGAAGAAGACGATGAACAGTGTAAAAGATAGAAGAAGAGAGAATCAGAATATATTGCTCTAATTGTTTTATTCT
>Ga0123341_1006232_pt1 | contig 10766 bp, 7 predicted proteins | sample Turbeapinknodule_FD_89959 | JGI IMG/M metagenome (GOLD analysis project Ga0123341, IMG submission 89959) | Root nodule microbial communities of legume samples collected from Mexico - Turtle bean Mexico pink nodule | ecosystem: Host-associated > Plants > Roots > Nodule | place: Mexico: Nepantla...
GTCGTTATATATCTAAATATTCAATAAAACTGTCTTGATTTAAATATAATGATTCTATTTTATTTATTTATTATCGTTCTCACATTATTTTTTTTTTCAAAAAAGAATAAATCAGAATTGGAATGTGAACCGTCTTCTTCCACGAACCCTATATAAAACCTTGGTTGCAGAGAAAGCGAAGTTATCTCTTTCTTCCTCTGCGGTGTGAGAAGCCATGGCGAATCAAATGACGGATCCCTACAACTTTCTGTTCGATCATGCCCATATTTCCTCGTCGCAGGAATCACTACTGCGCGATCTTTCTCTCGGAGAACACAGTCCCCACTCTTCCTCCGACTCCGCGCCGCACTCCAACGCCATCGTCACGGTGTCGCCGCCCGCCTCTCAGAACCCCGCTCCTGTAACCGTTTCCCACACGCCGCCGCGGAACACCCCGATCCCCGCATTCTGTGACCAGCCGGGGGTCGCCACAGAAGGCGATGTTAGCGCTCGGACTTCGCGGTTCGTCGATTTCTGCAAGCGGTCGAAGGCTGTTGGTTTGGGGATGGGTTCCGGTTTAGGGCATTCGGGAGTTCAGCTGACGCGGGAAATGGACGTCGATAAACCCTCGCGCGGTGCACGGAAAGATGTTTCGGGCGGGATTCGTGTTGGCCGTTTCGATTTAACGGTCGAGTCGCCGTTGAAAAGGCCGAATCTGGGTATCGGCTCTTCAAGGGGTTCTGTGAGAGTTCAATCGCAGAAAGGGAAAGAGCGTGTGGGGAATCTGGTTTCTGAAACGGAAAAAGTTTCTAATGAAAATATCTGTTCTGCAGGAAATTTATCAACCCTAGTTGGGAACTCTGGTTTATGTGAATCCCAGAATGTGGCATGCAGTGGTGAGAGGAGCAAGTCAAGTTTGGAAGATTCTGGAAAGAAGAAGCAGAGCGACAAGGAATCGGTGCTGCCTGCTGGGTTGCCACCCTCAACGAGTGGTCCATCGAAGAATGCAGAGGAATCTGGGAAATGTAAGGTGAAAATTAATGTGTTTGATGTGTTGAAATTTCTTGCTGAATGTAGTAACGAAAAGGATGATGTTCTTGATGAAATGAGTTTGTTAGAAGTCGCCCAAGCTTGTGGGATTGAATTTCCGCGGCCAAGGTGGTGGCCGGAAGGGTTTGAAGATTTTTTAGTATGAAAACTTTGAAAGCTATTCGGGTCGGATCTAGTAAAGGATCGGACTTCTTTTGAAAAACATAGTTATGACTGTTTAGGGTAGTAGCCATTCGGATCTTGTTTAAGGATCCGATTTGTTTTGGTAAAACATGGTTATGATTGTTTAGTGCAGCTAATTTGTCTTTCTCTTTTATATGTTCTCTAATATATGTTCAAGTTTCCTTCCTAATCCTTTTATATGTTAGGATTATCTGATTTGGTTATGTTCAATATTGATTATAATATATTTAATGGTTAAAAGCTAAAAAAATAACATAGTTAAAAATTAATTAAAATAATATATTATCTTAAAAAATCCGACCCAGGGTTTAGTTCATTCAACTCAGTTTAAATGTAACAATTTGATTATGATTTTCATTGCAGTTTGTAGTCATTCGTATCTATATGATGATAAAGGTAAAGTTTTTTTACACTAAAATGAAAAACACACATTTAACAATCGATTACAATAATATAATAATATTTTGAATTTTAAAAAATAAATATAATTATAATTATAATTTATGAAGTTGTTAAATGTACATGTTTTGCTGTTCAGGTTTTTAAATATTACCACCCACCTGATAATCAAGTGTTCCTCTGTATTTCTTTTAACACTCTCCGTTTTACTTCGGAAAGGTATAACATGCAATCCTTGCCATTTTCTTTCTTTTAGAAACGCCCATATAAAAACTTTGTGTAAGTCATAATAACACTATTCAAGAATCACGTTTTACGTAAATTTAGGCTCAAATTGAAAATTTCTCTTCATTATTTATGTTTTTATCATTTAAATATAATATGTTAGAAAAGGTTTTTCATTCTGGTGTTTATTATACTTGACGAGCAGGATCCTAATTGGCCTTCTGTTTTGTGCTTGTATTAGGACAGGCCATAGAGATAGAGATAATCTCTATGATAAAGTAAGATTTTGTATTTTGACGAGGCGAATTTCATTGTACACAAGTTTAGTTATAATTCTTTAAAAATTAGACTTAACTATTTCGTTGTGTGATGTTTAATCTTCCAATCGAAAGAATATTTGGTCACGTTACCAAATGAGACATTCGATCATTATTAACTATGATAATATTTTATTATTAAAACGCGTTATAAAAACTACGGAAACATAGGGTGTGTATTTATATCTTTTAAATATCAAAATATTACATTTTTCTCATTATTTATATTTATTATTTATGAGTTTTAACCTACTATTTTAATAAGAGATTTAAAATATTATATTTTTCTCATTATTTATACTTATTATTTATGAGTTTTAACCTACTATATTAATAAGAGAAATATAATAATGAAAAGAAAAAAAATAATAAAATAAGAAATCTTAAAAAAGAGAAATATAATATTGAAAAGGAAAAAAAGAAGAAGAATAAGATGAGAAACTCCATAACAAATCTTAAGAAAATATTTATTTTATAATTTCTTTTATCTCCCCACAAGAATGTCATATTCAGAACGCATTCATCCTCTCCGACGATGTCCACATCAACAATGATATCAAGATAACTCTGTACCTGTGCAGTATTCTACCTTCGGTGTACGAAAATGAAAATAAAAATGAATAACATTAACAATCAAACAACCAAGAAAAGAAAACTCAGATACTAACGTGGGGATGCGTGCTCTTCTTCTTACTCTTATAAATCTTTTTATCTAATAGAAGTGATATAAAAGAAGAGATAAAATGAGAAAGAGGAAGGAGAGAAAAATGATAATAAAAAAGAGGAAGGAGAGAAAAATGATAATAAAAATTCCAAATATAAATTCAAATTAAAAAAAAAGTGTGAGTGAAAACTAAAGAAATAAAGATATATTTCAAAAATCTAAATTCAAAATTGTTTTACGTTAAAAACACTCTATCCTGATAACTGTTTTAATATTTACAAAATAACTAAAAATAATATATAAAAAATTATTATATATATAAAAAGCAGTTATAGAAGTATAGATTTATATAAGAAACAGTTATGGAGGAATTATATATAGGTATAGATTATGTTAAAGATAAAAGTGGGAACCTATAATAATAATAATAAATATAAATGAAGTAATAGAGTAAAATAACATTTTATATAGTTGTTGAAAAAGTTATGAATGTAAAATGATGACGAATCTTAAAACAAAAGTTACAATTGAACAAATAATTATATTTTTTATTAATATAAAGTAATTTTGAAATTGAAAACTTATAGTTTGATAATGCAAAAAGTTTTCTTAATGTGATAATTTTAATAAAAGTAAAATATAATAATTGTTAAATTTATAATTAAATAATATAAAAAATTATTAAAATAATAGTATTAGTAACTTTAATAAAAAAAGAGTTGTGACATGGTTCTTTGGAGTTACATATGAAGAGTTGTATACTGATTTTTTTACTTATTACTTATTATGTGGGGTTGTAGAATTAAATTTTACTTAAAACAATCCACAAAGAGTTTTAACCATGATCTCGGGTTGAGCTGGTGATATTACCATGTTGATTTATGTATTTTGAATTATAATAAAATATTCCTTTAAATGAGTAAGCTTGGTACAATTGTGTTTTAACAAGCTTCCATGGTGACCTTGTTTAGAACAAAAATTGTGTAAAATATATTGATTGAGTTGTTAAAGAGTTAATAAGTGATGTTAAAGTATGAATAAGATTAAATGCATGGCACATAATTAATATAATGATAAATATAATTAAATGAATAAACTAATCTAGCCAGCTACACACCACTTTAACGTAACCTTCTAATGCATATGAGATTCACAAAAAAATCATTTCACACGTTTTCTACTTATTGATTTCTTCAGTTTCATGAGTTACAAAAGCATAAAAAGTTATCTCACCGCACGCAATTCCCGTCCTTACTTTTTTTTTTCAGTCTTTTTTTCATAGATAGCATGCATGGCATTTGAGTACAACACACACTAAAACTCTGGTTACCATAAAGATGATATGAAAATGGTAAACGTTTGTTACGAGAGAAGCCAAAAACGTGAGTGAGGCACGCCAGCACACACTTAATGGCTTGGCTTTTTGCATATCCGACCTTATATATTGTGCTCAATAACCTTGTAAGTCTTCACTTTTCACTCATCTTTTGTTGAGAATTCTAGTGAGGAACATGGGGTTGTGGGAACATGCAAAAGCATCAGTGGCTGCAATGCTGCTACTGCTGCTGTGCTTGAATGAGATTGCACAGGTAAACTCGCAGAGGGTGCCTGCTTTGTTTGTTTTTGGAGATTCATTGGTTGAAGTTGGCAACAATAACTTCCTAAACACACTCGCAAGAGCAAATTTCTACCCCTACGGCATCGACTTCAATCAGGGTGCTACTGGTCGCTTTTCTAATGGCAGATCCCTCATTGACTTCATTGGTAAGTCCTCTTACATTACCATCATCTCTAAATCTAATTCACATCGATTAGAGATTAACACATTTCATGGTATATAAGTGAGAAATCTTACTTTATAAGCCGATTTTATAAGGTTGAGTTAGATTTAAGTTCACTTCTTAACATCATATCATAGTCATTTTGTGTTTATCATAATGATTGTTTGTTGGACTTATCAAACCACTCACTATCGGACTGTTATCGAATCACACATAATATATAATATCACGTACGAGTTAGTAGCTCGTGCCTTTGCATGAAAAGACGTTTCGTAATATATAAGTGGGTGCAACACGTTATAACCCGATTTTATGAGTTTTAGTTAAAGTTAAACTACACTTCTTAATATTATTAATGTTGACCTAGTTTACCCTTCTTTTCCTCTTTAACTCTTGCTTATTAACTTCACAGGAGAATTTCTGGGCATTCCTTCTCCTCCACCTTTTGCAGACCCCTCCACAAATGGATCAAGAATACTCAATGGTGTCAATTATGCATCAGCTGCTGGTGGTATTCTTGATGAGTCAGGGAGAAACTATGTATGCTTTCTTTGAGTTTACTGTTTACTGTATATATATCAACAGAATTTCTTTAATATATAACCACCACAAAAATCCTTATTAAATTTGCAATCTTTTCATCTATATATGCCTGGTGTCTAAAGGGTGCAGTATGATGATGGTGATGCAGGGTGATCGGTTTAGCATGAACCAGCAAATCCAGAACTTTCAGACCACTTTGAATCAGTATAGATCAATGACGAACCCTATTGCAATGGATCAGTTCTTAGCCAAGTCTATAGCAGTTGTGGTAACCGGAAACAATGACTACCTCAATAACTACCTCATGCCAGCCTTATATCGCTCCAGTTTCAATTACAGTGCCCAGCAGTTCGGCAATCTTCTTGTTAACAATTTTGGGCAACAAATTTTGGTAAATTGAATCGAACATCTCTTATATCTACTAGTGTTTGGCATGTTGAAAAATTGGTTAGTTTTGGATGAGGAATTGATTTGAAAAATGTTGCAGGCACTGCATAATCTAGGGTTAAGGAAGTTCTTTCTAGCAGGAATTGGGCCACTGGGTTGCATCCCTAATATTCGAGCGAGTGGTTTTGCCCCAGTGGGAAGATGCGTGGACTTGGTTAATCAGATAGTTGGATTCTTCAACGAAGGACTTAGATCAATGGTGGAGCAACTGAACAGAGATCATCCTGATTCTATCTTTACATACGCTAACACTTACCATGTCTTGGGCGATGTCCTAAACAACCCTGCCAGATACCGTAAGTAATATGTATTTTATATATCAGTCCACGCAAGCGGTGTTAAGTCTATGCTCCTTTTTTTCATCCATCTATATCGTCATACGAGATGACATGGATGGGTGAAAAAAGGAAAGTGATAGAAATGTTAATAAAACATTTTTCTTTATAAATACGTCAAGAATATGTGATATCTTAATTCAATAATAGATATTAGTCAGGATGATTAATATCGGATTCGGTTCATGATGTAGAGGAATGTTGTTGTTTTGCAGAGTTTGATGTTATAGATAGAGCTTGCTGTGGGGTGGGAAGGAACAGAGGACAGTTATCATGTCTGCCATTGCAATTTCCATGTCAGAACAGAAAGCAGACGGTGTTTTGGGATGCCTTCCACCCAACAGAATCCGCCATTTATGTGTTTGCTTGGAGAGCTTTTAATGGACCGCAGGATGATGTTTATCCTATTAATATCAAACAAATGGCTCTCATTTGATTCCCTCTTCATATGTATGCTCCTTCAAATCATACAAATAAAGTTATAAATTAAATGTACCAAAGCTCAATTCAAAATTCACAACCTTCAATATCATACCTCTAGAGGAGGAAGTTGCTTTCATGGTGCCTGCCTTATAACAAGTTAAAATCAAAATTAATATTTATAACTTTCATATTATCTATATTATCTATGTTTTCATTCTTTCATTACCTTTTATTTATCACTTAAGCTATTTCATTTTTTTTTTCTTACAATTTATTCGAAATTTGCCTGTTCTTACAATTTATCCGAAATTGAATGTTCTCTGTCGAATGTTTTCGTTGAATTATTTATGTTTTTTTTTATTCTCGATTATTTTTTTTAGATATTCGAGAGGATGAAGTACCTGCAAAGATACTTCAATATTCAAGTTAAATGACGTCAATTTAGATAATCTAGTTTAAGGTTCAAAATAACATTATATTTCACTAGTATGAGAGTACTCTCTTATTTATAATGTTCTAGTGGGCTTTATCTGTCAGACAGACTCAATGAGCTTTTAATCACACTTTATAACTCTTAATCGAAATTAATACTTCTAACCTGTGATGTGACGTGAACATTCTCTTTTACCAAGAGACCGCTAGACTCGGGTAATCAATCATTCAAACTTCCAATTTTCACTATATAGAAACTTTGTTAGAATTCTAGTATGATTTTATCGTCATGAAAAGCTCTGGAGGTAGTCTTCCACTTATCTCTAAACATCTAACTTATAACACCACTTTTAAAATGAAGTATTTTTAAATAATGAACTTATAATACACTAAAAACGCGTGTAACTTAGGTATGCGAAACCAAGAGTCTTTTTTCTGAAAGTAATGAAAACAAAAAATTGAAAGAAATAACAAGCTTTATTTATTTATTTGTAATAATTTAAATTGAGCGGCAGAAAGAAAGTATTTTCGCCGAATCGAGTATAAATATGCATTTAAAAAATTTCTTCTTCCATGACCTTAGAAGGTTTTGTTTTCTTCTTTCTATTGCTTATTCGAAAGCAACTATTTCCCATACGTAAATTACAGTGCGATTGAAAAAGTTGCAGAAAATGTTTTAGGGAAGAAGAAGAAGAAGTAATTTACGTTTGAGTGGAGAGTGGTGAGAGGTTTTGAGAATGGCTTCAGGATTTGTGAAATTGGAAAAATTGAGCAGAGTTGGAGGAGCATTTAGGTTTGGGCAATGGAATCGGCGACATTCGAAGTTGAGCTACAGAGCAGCAACAGAAAGTGAGAAAATGGAAGAAGAAGAGGTTCCCACTTCTGGAATCTCTAGACCTCTCTCTGAAATACTCAAAGAGCTCAACAAGAAAGTCCCTGATTCTCTCGTCAGAACTCGCCTCGAGAAAGATGGATTCCCCATCAGATACATTCCCTGGTTCGTTTATTCCCTAACCCTAACCCTAATCTCTGTTTTCTTCGCTTCATCCTCATCAGTATTCATTGTATTGCATTTTTTTTCCAGGCATCTTGTGAACCGCATTTTGAATTTACACGCTCCTGGTATGGTATAATATGATTTCCCCCTTTTTTTTGTGCTTTTAATAATTTGATGATACCTTGTTAATGCAATATCCAATGCTAGAGTGGTCTGGTGAGGTTCGGAATATCACCTATTCCGCTGATGCCAAGTCTGTCTCCGTCGTCTACCGAGTTACCCTTTATGGGACTGATGCTGAGGTACCTACTTACCACTTCACACTCTACAAAGGAAATCATTGTTCCATAGTCTACATTTCTTTTATGAAACACTTCTATTACTAAAAACAAGTAAACAAATCCCTTGTGGTGTTTTTGGTTGTGTAGAGGGAGAAGTTTGAAAGAGGAGAGAATTGATTTTGTGTGTTTGGTAGAGGGAAAGTAGTGAATGAGTGATTTGCTTCATCTACTATACTATTTCTCATGTATTTCTATTTATTTCTCTCCTTTCTTTCAAAATATTTTCTCACCTATTTCTACTCTGTTTAACCACTAAACATTTTTTTTGTCACCTATTTTCATTTCCTCTGAACCAAACACATTAGTGATTTTGTCTGTGAAGCTAAAACTGTGCCTGCTCACGTTTTCATTCTACATTGTCCAACCAAACACAAATTTAGCTTTGTCCAACCAAATTTAACCTGTCCTATTTCTCATGAACCAGCTGAGCCAGTTGTCTGGTTGGATGTTCTGAACCTGTTTATCAACAATTTATCAAGAAACGGTTCAATTAATTACAATAAGAACATATTTGAAAACTGGTTTTTCCCCAGAGTGGAATGTGGAAGGTCTTTTGGGCAATTGAGCATCAATAGAGTGGATCCAATGATACAACAGAGCACTTAGATGAAAGGGCCACCATAGGGCAGTGCTGGTCACTGAGGTTCCACCTATTTCTGATGTCCGGTGTTGCCCAGCAGTGCATAACACCAATTTTCCCCGCCAGAATGTGAAAGGTCTTTGCTGTCTTGCAGCACACCATGGCCTTACTCTGTAGCCTGTTGATGCAATTTGGTATTGGTTCCTGGAATTAGAATGTGCAAAGCTTTTCGGATAACTGAATTGGTTTAGTTTTGTAAATTGTATCATTGGTTTAGATATTTTTTTTAGTTCCTAGTTTGGTTTGGTTCACAACTTTTTTGCACCTGAAACTGGCACAAAGGAGACCTAAAGAACATGTTTTATTACTCAAGAGCTAAATTTAAATTTATAGGACTGTAAATTCCCATCGCATCTTTTCCTTTTTGACTTCATTTACACACCATCAAGGTTTTAAAAAACTGGAGGTTTCATTGAGTTTGAAAATGCAAGAAATTGCAGACCAATGCAGATGTTGCAGTCTTGGCTGAGAAAAGGGCCTGCCAACCGTTTTTGTTTTAACCTTGACCATCATCGTTGATCTCATGTTTTAAACTTGCTGCTCTTTTTTTCAGTCTCTGGGTAGCTGAATTTGAACATATTGAAATAATGTCGTTATGGTCATTCTGTCAAAATGACCAGATAAACTTCAGTTGCTTGTTAGTTCCTGTTGATTCTGTCTTAAGTAAACCCCTTTTATTTCTCTAGATATTTAGGGAATCAACTGGGACTGCTTCAGTAGACGACACAAGTTATGGAGATCCTGTACAGAAGGCTGAAGCAATGGCTTTTAGGAGAGCTTGTGCACGCTTCGGGTTGGGGCTCCACCTCTATCATGAAGATTCATCATAGTCAACCGATTCTTCAGCTTCACTGTTTTCATGATGGCCATCGTTTTGTTTTTTGCTTTTAGTCGATGATAACTTAAATGAGATCATACAGCTACATTAGTACCAGAGGGGAAGCATTTTGTTGTAACTTGGTGGGGACCTACTAAGCTTCAATCTTGGTATGTGGTTTACCAAATGGTTCTATGTTTTGAACATCTGCAATTATGGGAGAATTGATGTTCTATTACGTATCTGATGTGGAACAGTGAAATATGTTCAAATTTTATTTGCCGTGCGATGTTCAGACTTGAAATCTTAACAATCGTGTGAGGTGCGATCCACTCCAACCAATGACAAAATCTGAACCAGCTAATGTTATATAATAATGCATTCTTCCTGCATCTGATGATATCACAATAAATTGGGGAAATGTGGTAGTAAAACACCACATGGCAAAGGCACTGAGATTTTAAACAGTTAAGTGAAAGAAACAGCATATTCTATGATCAAAGTACAAGAGCATAATCATGGTTGTCTATTTCTCCAACAAATCAATGAACTGAAGGTATCATCATAAAAAAGTATGTGACGATGCAACAGAAAAGTGAGGTTAAGAACAGTGGATATACCTTTTTCCACAAGGGAATAAATTTCAACCCACAAAAAAAGCGTAGGAAAACACATCTAAACACCTTAATTTGTATTAATTTCATTCTACTGTCACCATCTTTCATTACTTTGTAATTTACAATAAACATTAAGTAGGCCAGAATCACTTGAAAATTGGCATTGTGGTTCATGGCTCTTTAAATGGGTTGGTTATGAAGATAATATGGGCCAAGTCTAGTAAAATGGCCCACCAACCCATAAAAGATGGTGGGCCGGATCACTCTGTCAGTACACTTTCTTTTTTAAAAAAAATTAGGTTAAGTATTAAAGTTTAAGATTTATACTAAATAAATTTGTAGGACTTTAATATTTTTTAAAATTATAAATAATGTTGATTGTTTTGAATTTTTTTTGGGTAGATTGTAAAAAATAGCAACACAAATTAAAGTGAATAATTTTAGTTTAACCTATTTATTTCATGATTTAAGTGAGGTTAGTTAGCATCAACTCACAAACTACGAATTAATTTATTTTAAAACTGATTATTATAATTTAAAATTTTAAAAAGATATCATTTTATTAAAACATACATA
>Ga0123341_1006234_pt1 | contig 10764 bp, 4 predicted proteins | sample Turbeapinknodule_FD_89959 | JGI IMG/M metagenome (GOLD analysis project Ga0123341, IMG submission 89959) | Root nodule microbial communities of legume samples collected from Mexico - Turtle bean Mexico pink nodule | ecosystem: Host-associated > Plants > Roots > Nodule | place: Mexico: Nepantla...
AGTTATAATTAAGTAAATTAGTTATAATTTTTTAATTATCAAAAATATTATATTTAGTCAACGTTCTACACAAAGAAAAAATTTAAATTTAAAAAACTTAAATGATCCTATTCAAACAAAACATTTAAAAGATAAAAAATAATGTATTTTAATTGCATTAAATTATGAAATTCTGTACATAAACACATGTTTTTGCTATACATATCGAATAAATTTATCATAAATTCTTACATTTAAAAAAATTAGTTATTGATGTTCAACTTTTTATGGATTTTAACCAAGTTGATAATGATAGAGTTGATATTTCACATGAATATAATTTCAAATTTTACTTTTACTTCTGTGAGTAAGTGATGCATAAAAAGTTCAAATGTGAGATAAACACTTACCTCTTCTAAATCAAAAGCTCTAGATTATATTTACAGTATAGTTTTTTTTTCTTAAAAGCCTAACAACCTATTTTACACTAATAAATCATGAAAAACTTTATATAAAAAATTAAAATATTATTTTTAAAATAAAATAAGACACTTAATAAATTGATTTATAAAATCAGATTTTAATTAGTTATATATTATTAAATATATTTATTTTTAGTTGATATGTTACACCTTAATAATGATAGAACATATTTCAATTTGGTTTACATCAACCTTAATATTGCATTTTAAACAAATGAAATTATATCTTATGAGGCTCAAATATACGTATTGTATATTGGACATCGACACTCGTAAGACATTAGTAAAACATAACTGTAAAAAGGAGAAATATATCAATTTTCTAAAAACTCAAACTTATTGTATAAATTTTTATTATGAATATAAAAAAAAGTAACAAATCCTTCTGAATCAATAAAAAATATCTTTATGCTACAAAAAGAAACTAAAAGATATTTGTGGATATAGATCTTATTATCAATTTATATATATAAAGAAACTAAAAGATATTTGTGCATATAGATCTTATTATCAATTTATATATATAAATTCAGGTTTTCGTGTCCTATTTTTTAGAAAATTATACATATTTCTGGATCCGTTTCTGTGCGTGTCCATGTCTGTGTGTATACAGATTATATCATATATTTGTTAGTATTCAATTTAGAAGAAAGGAGGAAAAACAAAAGAATAATTGGAAGAGCATGTATGAAGCAAAAGAAGAAGGGTAACCTAAGGTTCACCCTTTGCATAATGATTTTCCACAAGGAAAAAACAACGTTATCTGTGGAATAATTTAGTGAACAAAGTGAAAGTCATATGTTGTAGGTTCCAATTTACCAAGTGGCACTGCTGTGTGCTGTTTTCAAAAAGCAAAAAGAAAAATGCCCCTCACTTTCTCTCTCTTGCCCGCACTGCCCCACTCTCCCACTTTTCACGTTTTCAAGCCTGCCCGACCTGCCCCCTGTGGAAAAACTTTCCCTCTGTCACAAGCACTCTCCCGCTTTCCTCTTCATTCTTCAACACAACACCAACTCCCTCCCTCTCTTTCTTTCTCTCTTCCACTTTGCCTTGGAGTTTGGACTCACTTCACAACTTGGTTTCTGTGTGTGGCTTTGTTTTGTGCTGTGTTCGTCTCACTCATTCATCACTGTTCATGTGTTTCTTCATCCTTCACAACACTTTAATGCCATGATATTGTTCTTTTTCTCTAGCTCCATATTGTTCAATTAGTAGTTTCTAGCTTTGTGTCTAACATTTTTTGAGAGATTAGTCTCTGACTTTTGACCCAGAGATATTTTGAGTTCACCCAAAGGAAAGCTGTTCAATTTTGTCTAGCTTGAAGTTGAAGTGGATTTGTTTTAAAAAAAATTGAGACTTTGGTGCATGGAGAGTTGTTTGTGAGAGTTTTTGGAAGATGGGGTTTGGGAGCAATGCAGTTCAAGCAGGGAGTTTGGATGTGGAAAAGTCAAAGGGCAAGAAGAACAAGGAAGGTGGTGGGAAGGAGAGAAAATGGGGGTTTAGATTTAGCCTCTTTGGGAGTTGCATACCTTCAAGATCAAAAGTTGATAGCACCACCATTAGTGGCACTAGTGCTCCTAATAATGGTAATTTTCTTTCCTCATTAATTTCCTTAGTTTCATGAAAATATGTTCTATTTGTCATTAATTTTAGGTGACCAACTTTAGTTGTGTGTCTTTACTTTTTGGCTTATACGATCTGACCACCAAACACTTTTGTGTTTGAGAGTGTGAATCTGTTTTGAGAAACTAATGAATTCTGAGTTTCTTGCAATAAAACTGATTTGAGTTATTATTGTGCATTTTTGTTGAGAAAGTTGGAGATCTAACTGATTCATTCAGAAATAATTAAAGACTTTCAAAGACAGGTTCTTTTCTGCATTACCTTTGGACCACGGCATTTTTTTTTGTAAGCACTGACTGCACTTGATGTTGGAAAAAGAGTCAAGAAAAGTATTTAGTAAATGATATCTAATTGTTCTGACAATTATATTAAGTATTTCATAACTTCTTATGATGAACACCGATAAACATTATCCATGTACACCACCTCACCTGGTGAGATAAGACTTTGTTATTGTTGTATCCTGAGAATCATTATCCAATGATTGAATCATATAAGAAATTATAAAAGTTGGTCGACTCATGATTTATTTTCTGAATTGAGACGAACTACTTTGCAATGCATTGACCATATGCACAACACTGTTTGATTGTATTTACTATTTTGTTATTATACAAGTTTTGTGAAATTGCAATGAAGTTGTTAAGTCAAGAATGGCATGATCAAATCATGTAATAGTGTCCATTTTGTTCTTATTTTTAGGTGAAAATATCAAGTCAGTGATAACTGAATCAGAGGAAAACAAATCTGCATCTGATAGAATCACAAAGGAAACAGTTGCTCCTCCAGAGTCCTCTACGACAACTACTGATGCAGAAAGTAACCCTTCCACACCAATATTCAGTGAGGAGCTGAAGGTTGCTTCTTGCTTGAGAAAATTCACATTCAATGGACTTAAGGTGGCAACTAGGAATTTTAGACCAGAGAGTCTTCTTGGTGAAGGAGGGTTTGGTTGTGTCTTCAAGGGTTGGATTGAAGAGAATGGAACTGCACCTGTGAAACCAGGTACCGGGCTTACGGTTGCGGTCAAGACCCTCAACCACAATGGACATCAGGGTCACAAAGAGTGGCTTGTATGGAACTTATATATCCTTCTCAACTTTTTCATTTTCATTTTTGTTGTTGTTATAGTTCATATGATGTTAACATTCTTGATTTCTCTTTGCTTCTACTCAGGCTGAGTTGAATTATCTTGGTGATCTTGTCCATCCAAATCTTGTTAAACTGGTTGGTTTCTGTATTGAAGGTGACCAAAGATTACTGGTTTATGAGTTTATGCCCCGAGGCAGTTTGGAGAATCACCTCTTTAGAAGTACGCTACTAACCCTTTTTATTTCTTTGGTAAACCTTTTATATTTCTATATCATGTCTTGCTGCTGCTTCTTTTCTGTCTCTGCTGTGTAAAACGTTATAACTGCAGCAAATTTGGATGTCTCGACAGTTGACACGTATATGAAATCAAATTTGGTTGAAAATGAGTGTAATTGTTGCTGATGCTACCACTTATCCAATATAATTTATGAAGATAAAGTTAGCCAAAAATAACACTTAATGACCTTATTATAACAAGTATCAATATAGTCTGGAAAACAAGTGACTGTAGTTCTAGGGGACTAACCAGCACCGCTCGGTTTAGAATCTAAATAATCAAGAATTCATGAACTTGCTACTGATAATCTTAGTTAATCCCTTAATTAGTTTCCAAAACTAATTGTTGGAACTAATAGTTATTTTTAGTTCACAGGCTTTAATGCATATAGAAAACAAAAGCTAAAGTAAAATGGTTCTCTTCTCATAATGCATTTGTTGTTTCTGATAGGCATATGCTCTATACAATGTTCCGTGTTTATGATTAATTTTTTTTCTGGTAACAACCATTTGTTATGTTGAAGGACCCCTGCCTCTTCCTTGGTCTATCAGAATGAAAATTGCACTTGGTGCTGCCAAGGGTCTTGCTTTTCTCCACCAAGAGGCTCAAAGACCCATAATATATCGTGATTTCAAAACATCTAATATACTATTAGATGCGGTATGTAAGTAAACTAGTCAAGAAAGTACTTATTATTTCATGTTCATCCTCCAACCCAGAAAATAAAAGCAAAAATGTTTATAGGAATACAATGCCAAGCTCTCTGATTTTGGACTTGCCAAAGATGGCCCCGAGGGGGAAAAGACACATGTATCAACAAGAGTTATGGGAACATATGGTTATGCTGCTCCCGAGTATGTGATGACTGGTGAGTTTTGAGCTTTCCTTATTCCTTTTCAAGTGGTAGTAGCATTTCTTAAACTCAATACTTTCATCATGTAACTTAGAATGAAGATAGCTTATGTTATCTAGAATTTGCACTTGCATAATAAAAGCTTTTCTCGTTTTATAAGATCTTGGACCATCATGATTCCTTTGCAGAGAAAACCCTCAATTTGATCATTCAAAGTTATAGTCATGGACACATTAAATGAAAAGTTCATCTAAGTGTAAAATGTTAAAAAATGATCAAAGTAGCTAAGATCAAACCCTGATGCCATATGAAATTACTGAACTTAGAACATTTTTTTTATGTGAGAGATAAAAGGATAGCTATTATATCAATAGCAATCACAGTCACAATGGTACAAAATAAAGAATCTGGCACTAAAATCCTTTGCTGATACTGTTATAAAAACATTTGAGCTCAAGAGAAGAAAAAAAAAAGTTAATGATTTGATTGAATGAGTAAAAGGGTCAATAACAAACTCGGACATGAAAAGGGTCAATAACAACAGCCTTTTCAGAGTTCATAATTCAGACTGTGTCCTTGAGATAATTGGATATAACTTCAATCCAAACCATCAAGAAGGGAAAGGGGGAGGGGTAGCCAGTGATCTTTTGAAAGTTTCATATTAAGTTATTGAATTATTTTTTGAAAATGTGCGATCTTTTATCTTAAACTCAAGAAGTAACCATGAAAGCAAAATAACTATAACTGAAAAATTGATTCCCAATTATTTTATTTATATCTTTTGTTAATAGATGTATACTCACAGTCCCATTCTTATTAGGACATTTGACATCAAAAAGTGATGTGTACAGCTTTGGAGTAGTGCTACTTGAAATGCTCACTGGCCGAAGATCTATTGACAAGAAAAGACCAAATGGGGAACACAATCTGGTGGAGTGGGCAAGACCTGTTCTTGGAGACCGGAGGATGTTCTACCGGATAATTGATCCCCGTCTCGAAGGCCACTTCTCGGTTAAAGGGGTGCAAAAAGCTGTACAGCTTGCTGCTCAATGCCTTAGCCGTGATCCAAAATCCAGACCCTTGATGAGTGATGTTGTTCAAGCTTTAAAGCCTTTACCAAGCCTCAAGGACATGGCTATCTCATCTTATCACTTCCAGATTGCTCGAGTAGACCGAACCATGTCCATGCCGAATCATAAAAACGGCATTAGAACACAGTTAGTATCTGTGCCAAGGAAGGGTCAAGCTGTAAGGACATTGTCTAGTTCAAATGTTCCACATGGTTCTCCATATATTCGATATACCAAGTCTCCAAAACCTATTGGGTAAGAATCACAGTTCACCATATCTTTAGTTTGATGATTCTCTATTCATTCAGTTCCCACAAATTAGCTCATCAGCTGTACATATACAGCAACTGTTGTGTCCTTTAAGAGTTTCTCTGAAACCTGATGGAATCATTAAAGTCTTATTTGTCATTATATAATCTCAAATAAGTTAAGTGCATGAGACAGTTTCATGTTATGTAGTAATTGTAGGGACTTGTCATACACAGATTTCAAGTGGGGAAACTGTTATTCACTGAAATTGTTTAACTTTTCCACCTTGTCTTGGCTTTCTTCCTTTCAGAATGTGTTTTTTGTAAAAAAAAAATTGTGGTGTTAACTCCTGTTAGCCATAGATTTTTACACTCTCATTGGACAATATACTTTTCAGCGAACACTCACTGATGTAGTCAGATGTTGTACCAGAAACATGTTTGTTTTATTTTGTTGTGTCAGATGTGTTGTTTGTTAAGAAAGAGCATTGCTTGTTTCTATGTACAATGTATTATCAATTCGTATTGCAGTGGTTATTTGTTTTATTTAAAGTTGAGGTGTTCTCACTTGATATTCTGATGCTGTGAATGCAACATTTTAGCTTTGCAATATGCATGCACAGTTCACATATTTAATAGTAGAGAAATATTTGAAAAATATAACAAAATTATGATTTTATGTCTTTTATTATTTATTTATTTAATTTAATTTCTTTAATTTTTAAAGATCAACCATGTGACCACTTTTTGTAGGATAGTGATTTTTGCAAACTAGTGGTTGAACATGTTTGCCTTAGGGTCACAACCTGGTCCCAAGTTCTTGCCCCTTCAAAAATCTTGATGCAATCACTTTCATTAAAGAAAAAGGTGTTTCAAAATATAATTTGTAATTCAGAATGAAAAGGGTGTGCCAAAAATTTTAAATGAAACTGGTATATTATAAATTTATAACTTGTGTTGAACAACTATTTGGTGTACGTGGGGTTAGGATAAACCTATTTTATAATTATTATAAATGAATAAAATATTTTATCATTTTTATTATTTAATGGATAGTGTTAAATGTGTATTCAGGGTTCTATTTTTTTTATTTATGCACTTTTGAGTATATAAGTAATTTAATAAGTTAGTTTAAGAAAACTTATTTAAAAATGTAAAACTTATTTGTTATTTTTTTAAGTAATGAAGTAATCGCATGTTAATTTGTTCTTAATCATGACGAATGCCATAATAGCCTTTTGTGTGTTGTAAAGTCTTGTAGGAGTATTAGTATAAAATAGAATGATTCCAAATTTATTACTATATTGAGTAAAATGTTTGTTTTGCATGAAGAAAATCACATGCATAACAGTTTCTTTACATCTATCTCTCTATTCCTTTTTCTTAATTTCTTTTCTTTTAAGTTTTAAAATTGTTATAAAGTTTTACTTGATTTATACTTAGTAGTAGCAGTTTGGGTGTTGGATATAATGTTAATAAACATTTAAAAGTAATGGGTGTTCACAAATTAAGTTGGATTAATTTTAATTCAACTCAATTAAAACTAATTGAATTATGTTGAATTTATGTATTTTTTTTATAAAAAAAATCCAAACAATTTGGTGACAAATATGTTGACTCAATCGAGTTTGGGGGGTTAGATATAATTTTATTGAACATTTAAAAGTAATGGATGATGACAAATTGAGTTGGTAAATTTAATTTAACTCACTTAAAATTAGCTGAATTATGTTGAATTCGTGTATTTTTTTTAATCAACCCAAACAATTAGGTGATAAATATGTTGAGTCAGTGGCGTTTTGCCATTTAAATTTATTTTTAAAGTTTTAAAACAAAATTGAAATACAATAAAAAATATAAAAGTGTCTTAAAACTAATTACTTCGTGTATGTTTTAATCAAAATTAAGAGAATTTAAAAGTACTTTCATACGGACAACAACTTTGTTAGAAATAGTTGTGTTTGTTTTAAAGAATAATGAGTCTTAGTAAGGAATGAATGTATTTTAAAGAATATTCGTGTTAATAAGAGTGATTAGGTTTTAAAAAATACTTTGAGTGTTAATTTTGAGTGTTAATTATGAGTAGTTGTATTCTAAATAATACTATCTGTTTAATTAAAAATGGTAATGATCTAAATAATACTTAGTTTTAGTCAGAAGTGGATAAAGTCCTGATACTCATATATATATCTTAGAGTAGTAGTTTGTTTAGTAAAACTCACTCTATCAACGTAAATACTTTTTTTGTTTCATGTCTTATTCATTGCATGTTATCATCTTCTACTAACTAATGAATTATATTTGTATGAATTGATTTATAAAAGGTTTTGATAGGTAATCTATCATATAAAACTATAATTTGTTTGTTCATCATCATACAATAATTTACAAAAAAAGAGAGTATTAAAACATAATTCAACCTCCTTCTTGTTAGGGATAGCAAAGTGGGCCAAGTCGCACGAACCAATCGCAACCCACTAAGAAAAACATGCGAGATGGACTGCCTATTTCAACTTGTTGGCCCACTTAGGCATGATCTGCATAACTTGTAGCTTTCACGGTCCAAGCACGGGACTGGGCAAACTGACTCGCATAACCTGTGTATTTTAAAAATTTAGCAAATTTCATTTTGCACCCCATAATTTCCTCTTACAGTCTCATATTCTCAAAAAATTTGAATTATCAATTCCAAATTCTATAACATAGGAAGTCTATGAATTTCACATTTCAAGATTAAAGAAAAAACATTCAATGAAAATATCAAAGGGTAATTTGAGTATTTTTTTTTAAGTATGGGGTACAAGAAGAAAGACATGGAGGTGCAAGAAGAAACTACCATCAATCCCTAATTCATAACACCTTCACAAAATTCGATAATGATTTTTTAATATTTAATAGTGTTTTTTGTCTTTCTAAAATGCATAGATTGTTTAGGTTTCAATATTCATCAAATGTTAAATGCGACCTTATTTTTTTATAATAAAATTTAAATATAATATTATATATATTATATATATTATTTTATATTATTTTTCAAATTAAAAATAATAATAATGTGTTTATTAATCAATTTATTAGTACAATTGAAATTCAAATTTCATTAAAAATAAAAAACATCATTATAATTTTTTTACCCATATCTTATTATGCATGTGTCGTGACAATAATATTGTAAGACCATTTACCTAATTAATCTAAATAAGAAAAAAAAATAACTTAATAAAAAAACTAAATTTATTCAAAATTATATTTAATTTTTTTTCATTAATTTAAATTAAAAATATGCGGGCTAGCTCGCATGCGTGAGAGACCAATAAAACCACCTGAACTTTTTACATAGAGCAGGCCAAATACGGAGTGGGCGGGCCTACATTGTCATCCCTACTTCTTGTGTTTTTGGTCTATTCTTCACATATGTTATTGTTCATTTTCTTCTTTATCATCGATGCACTCATCACATTATAATCTTGATCTAGGTAAGTTCTTCATTGCCTTACAATTGGTTTTACCCTTTATCTTTTTTCTTTTTTCTTTTTTCTTTTGCATTTATGGGAGTTTTATGATTCTTTTGTCTGAATATACTAAAGACATAGAAATTTCTTGGTGACTTGAATAAAAGGAGATGCTTATAGGTTGGAGTTTCAAAATTTGTAAAGGAGTTCTTCTAGATTAATATGCTTTGAGTGGAAAGTCTTTAGGTGTTGGAAAATGTGAAAGTGGTTAGTTTTGGTATATTGGAAACTTATTGAGCTTGGTGAATGAAATATATAGTTTTATGTATTTGGATAGTAGTTAAATGAATGGTTTAATTGTGGTTATGGATGTGATTTTGGACTTTAAGTAATCAAATTGGATAAGTATAACTGATGTGAACATGTATTATGCTAAAATAGTATAAATATTATGGTATAAGGTTATTACATATTTCACTTGAGCATCACCTAATTGCTTCAGTGATGCTCAAGCAGTGACATTTAATGCATGTGCAAAGCATTATTACCTTGGTGTTCAATTAAGTATTTAAGTGATAAAACTTAGTTGGTTGCTTAAGCTATTAAGTTTTTTGCTCAAGACATAACTTAAAGCTGTAAGAAAAGAGATATCAAAACAATTATTTCTCATATATAACTCTCATTGCTTAAACAATGAGTGGTTATTCAAACAATAAAGAGTGAATAACTTGAGGTGAAATTTTGAAGGTTGTGTCCTAGTGCAAGAAGTAACACTACTCAAATGATGATGTAATGCATGAACAATGAGATTCAATAGTTTTTTTTACTAAGAGTTGAAGGTTCAAGTCAGGAAGATATGAAACAAATTCTCTTTTCTCTAAAGTTGCTATCACTCAAGTCACACAAGTTCACTCGAGTAACATGAGACATCGCTTAAGTGGTGAATTTATGATAGATCGTGCAAGCAATGATGTCTCACTCAAGCGACAAATCCTTGATTTCAATTTTTTTAAGTATAAATTATGTCTTTTCTTCATACATAAAGGAGGTCATTGATGTAATGATATAATTGAATGATAAATGAAAATGTTTGATGAGATACTATGATTATAATGAGAATAAGGTTTGATGAATTATGAGAAGTTTAATAAACATTTTTGAAAATATCATGTTGAATATTGAATGATGTAGATGAATTTAGTTAATTATGAACTAATTTAATTATTTGATATTTTTAGAAAATTAACTAAATGATAATTTGTTTAATTGACAAAATAGAATAATGTAATCATTGAGAATGGATGAGTAAAGATTAACACTTGAAATTATATTGTCTGCATGTAATGGTTATGGTAAGTATAAAAGTTCATTAATTAAAATATATTTTCTAACCTCTCTAAAAGTATAAATTACATTAATTTCATAAAATTAAATGCAAAAAAAAAACTTAAAATGAGTTATAATGTAATTTGTTAAAAAGCGTGTATTATTTTTGGATCGAAAATATTATGTAAAGTTATGTCATATAAATAGTGTGTTTTATTAAATTAAAAAATTGTACTAATTATAAACATTACATACTTAATTTGAAAATATTAAATTGATAACTTATCCTATTTTTTTATATTGTGATTTATTTATTTATTTATACTAAAAACAGTAATTGTTACGGGCGGATAATATTACAT
>Ga0123341_1006236_pt1 | contig 10763 bp, 7 predicted proteins | sample Turbeapinknodule_FD_89959 | JGI IMG/M metagenome (GOLD analysis project Ga0123341, IMG submission 89959) | Root nodule microbial communities of legume samples collected from Mexico - Turtle bean Mexico pink nodule | ecosystem: Host-associated > Plants > Roots > Nodule | place: Mexico: Nepantla...
AAGTAATAATTGTCCCTAAGGACGGATATCGATCCCACAAGGAACAATGAATTATCGAGTACAATATTCGCTAAATATAACAACAGAACAATAAAAAGAGTTTGAAGTGATTATGTTGGCACTAATCAATAAGAAAACAAACAAATAATTAGTTGCTTCAATTGGAAAAATAGGGATTAGTATTCATCTATCTCACTCTCATGTATTTTTATTAGCATGTTAATATTTAGTTCTTTGATTGAAATTGACGCCCGAAGAAAATTTATTTATATCGATCTCTCGCATATAAAATTCTTAATAATGTTTCCTAAATATCAATCTCTCGCATACTTATAAAAACAACTTAGAAATCACAATTAGACGTTAATGGCAATTAACATTTCAAGTCTATCTCTAGCACTCAAATATGTTAAGTATTGATGTTTAGGTCCGAACCCTAAAAATACCTCTCAGTCATATTTAAGATTCTCAATTTCTCACGGAAAGTTAAAAGTAAAACAACAATACCAATAGTGAATCAAGAACTGAATATAAATATATAAGATATCACCTCAATACATAGGAGTTTGAGCAGATTACTCTTGTTCCTGCCGGTTGACCAGATCGTTCTTCGTGCGTAGCTAAGACCCACGTATCAAGGATTCCTTCTTCTTCGTTCCAAACCTTCACCCTTCGCCGCCATGAATACCTGAAACAGAGAGAACAAAGGGCGCCCTCGCGGCCGTTTGCACTCCGACGCTCAAGTCAGTACCGACAGAAAACACCGTGCACCTCCGTATCAAAACACCGCAACTACAATGTTCAAAAGGTGCGTAACTGAATTCTAACTGTATTCTCTCTCGTTCTCAAGTCACTCGTGCGTACAGTGTGTAAGCGCAAATGACTAAGAATGTGAAAACGTACCTTAGTCTGCTGACAGCGAAAGCTTATATACCTTGTCAGTGCTTCTGCCACGTGTCTCCTTCTAACTTAAGCGTGACTCTGTGTGGGAGGCCTTACGACGTTGTAACCCAACTTAGGGAAATTCTAGCGTGTAAGTCTCCCTTCTCGAAGTGCAACTAGCGCGGGATGATCCCTCAGGCGTCAACTCATACGCCCAATATCAGAGGGTTCATCCAGGCTGAGCGCGTACTGCCCTCGCACGTCCCATGCATGCCGATCACCACTGGAACGAGACTCTACCGGGTCGTATCGATTCTAGTGGTTATCTAGCGGTGGGGCGTACTGCCGCTTCCCTACACCTTCATGCATGGTCTTGGCGACGCCCAATATCAGAGGGTTCATCCAGGCTGAGCGTGTACTGCCCTCGCACGTCCCATGCATGCCGATCACCACTTGAACGAGACTCTACCGGGTCGTATCGATTCCATTGGTTCTCTAGCAGTGGGGCGTACTGTCGCTTCCCTACACCTTCATGCATGGTCTTGGCGATCTGGGCTTCTCTACACTAATAGCTGGGATGTGGCCTTCAAGCCACCTTTCTGACTCATCTTCCTCTTCGGGTGTCGAGGACCGAGGACGCCTCGCCCCTTCTCCAAGCCGACACCTCCTCGGTCCTCTTCCACGTGAGCCTAACGAGACCCTTTTCCAACCAATTGAACCTCCAGCGTGGGCCCCTCCTTCGGTCAACAGTCAACTGAGACCTGGACGGTACACAAGCCCCCAGTCTCGAGTTGGCGACTTGCGCAGCGAAGAGACTAAGGCCACGCCCGGTCATACCTCCGAGCCCACGCCCACTCAACCCGTGGGGCCACGCCCGCATATCTCTCTGAGGCCACGCCTGGTTATCTTGCGTGGCATTCCGTACCTGATTGCCTTACGTGGCGCTCCATGATAGGATGCATACTGTGCACTAAAGCTTTTCTCTGTCCACGTTTGGATAACTTACACGTGGCACAATCCATCGGCTGGGTCTTAACGTCGTTTGCGCTTCTTGCCTTCGTTAAGACCCTTCGAAACATACACTCCACTTCACTGTTCCATCAAGCCAACTTCTCTCACAAGTTTCTTCTCCTTCCTCGCGTTTCTCTGCATTTCATTTTCCTCCAAGCTCGAGGCTTTCCCCTGATCGACCATCAAAGGTACCATTTTTCTTTGATCATTGCTTTTATTACTCGACATTCTGCTCTATTGAACTGCCTGGGTCTGTTTAGATTTCTTCATTTCCCATTTTCTCTGCATTTCTTCGTTCCCCTGTTTTTCTGAACTTTCTCGCGTGGGTAGGGTTTTTTGGGGTTTCCGTAGTTTGACACCATATCCCCCTTGCTGAACCTTTGTCCTTTCTTTTTCTAGCTTCTTCTTCAATGGCGCGAACAAAGACCACTGCCAACCCTCCACCTCCACTTGTAAACTACAGAGAGTCCTACTCTTGGGCCTCTGATAGGCTTCTTACTGAGTCCTCAACCCTAACCTCGACTGAAGATTGGAAGGACCACACTAAGAGTGAACCCATAGGGAAAGCGTTTGGGAGGGACGATGATGCTTACATCTCCGTTCGCCCCTGCGTACCTGGTGAACCCGTTTGTGTGGACAACCGCTCCAACAACGGGGAACCCTTTTTCTTCTTCTATCAAACCGTCTTCAAACGCGTAGGGCAACGTCTCCCCTTCAACAGCTTTGAGAGGGAGCTACTTATAGAATTGAACGTGCCCCTGCCCAGCTACACCCCAATAGCTGGGCATTCATCAGGGCCTTCTCACTTCTCATGGGGTACCTTGGCCTCTCCCCTTCAGTGGATGTCTTCCTCCACTTCTTTGAAGCGAAGAGCCCCGGGAACAACCTCTGGGTGAGCCTTAGTGGCGTAACTGGGAGGGTGCTCTTCTCCCTCTTCCAGCAATCCTACAAGGGATTCATGGGGAAATACTTCAGAGTGTGCGCCTCTAACCACGAGCGCACTGCTCTTGATGGTTTTCCCCTGTACTGGGTGGAGGAACTCAAATTTAGCAAGGCTAAAACTCTGGACGAGCTCTCCTTAATTAGCCGTGAAACATGCCAGGTCTTGGCCAGCCTAGGCATGATCTTCAGATTCGCTGGACTCCTGGCTCGCAGTGGTGTTGCCGGCAAGGTAGGTCCTTCTGCACCTCCTACTTCCACCAATGTGCCTTCAACTACAACAACCCCTGCAACCCCCACCCCTGGCTCACCAAAGGATGCCCATAACTCTCCGGCTCCAATCGAGGCTATCCCCCTGGCCACGGTTAGAGCTGCTTCACCTCCAGCCCCTTTGGGAGGAAACGAGGGTGTGGTGCATATAGAATCTGACGAAGAGGAAGGGTTTGTTGGGGATCCTACCTTTAAGAGGAGAAAGACTGACAGGGTGGCCACCTCCCATTCTTCTTCCGCCAAGCCCCCCAGCGGTGCACAAGACGAACCACCGAGGTCCCCCTCTCCCCCACCTCATCTTGCTCTCGAGGAGGCGGTGGGGACTTCGGCTGGGCCAACTCCCGCAATCGCCCCTGAGCTCCCTTGCACCTTTCAACACCTCTTAAGGGGTTGGCGGCAAGTTGAGTCTGAAAACTTAGCAGCTGAAGATGTGATGGACGAAAGCGTACACTGCATCCTCGGGAACTACCTTGTTCGACGCCATAAACACCGAGAGCAGACTGCTAAGGAGAAACTGGCCCTGGTTAACGAAGTGGCCAAACTGAGAGAAGAGTTGGACCAGCGCCAAGCCGTGGTGAGCGAGGTGGCTCATTTAAAAGAGGAAATGGCTCGGCTAGGGCAACACTTCCTCAGAAAGGAGAACGCTCTCAACGAGGAGCTAAGGGTGGTTCGTAATGCTGAGCGTGAGGCCAACAAAAAACTCCACGAGCAAGGGCAGGAGTTCGCTACCCTCTTGAGCAGGGTGCTGCCTTTGCGAGTAGAACTGGCTGATTTGAAAGATACCCTCAAGGAAAAAGAAGAGAAAATAACCACCTTGGAGGTTCTTCTGGGCAAGGTTGAGGGCGATCTGGCCACCTGCCAACAAGCACTGGAAGAGAAAACTGAAGCCCTCGCTGCTCACGTTGAAAAAGCTAAGGAGGTCGAGGCGGAGCTCTTAACTGATGGCGCTGAGGCCTATGGCGCTGGGTTTGAAGATGCCCTGGCTTAGGTGGCTTGCAAGCACCCTGAGCTGGACATTGCCTTCTTCACACGTGGCTGATGGCAACATAGTGCCTCGTCCTCTTAACTTGCCTTAATTTCTTTGCTTTAACTTTGTAACTCTCTGAACATATTTAACTTCTTATGCCGACATCTGAACCTTTTTAGCTTTTATTTACTGCTTCAAAGATGTTTCTCCTTTGATTTTACTTCGCTTAGCTTGCTTTCTTTCTCGAACTATAGGTAGCACACGCTCTCCCTCTTATTTTTCTTACGAAGTCAAACGTGCATACCTTTCGCTTGCTTTCGATCCTTTCCTCTTCTTAACTCGTAGGAATCTCTTAACTTGATCTTCGCTTAACCCTCGTGGCCCTGAGGCGCCTACCCCCGAAGGTGTTACTGGCCTCGACATCGCTAAAAGGCGAAGGAGGACTTATCTTCACTGGCCTCGACGTCGCTCAAAGGCGAAGGAGGACTTACCTTGGCCGAAGCCTATTTACTGGTACCTTGTGCCCACACTCGAGGAGAAACCTGCTGGAAGCAAGGTCATATCGTCCTCAGTGTGTCTAGACACTGGGACAAAGTTGCACTTGGTGCCCACGCCCAAAGAGAGGCCTAGTAGAAGCAGTGTCGTATCATCCCCGGTGTGTCTAAACACCAAGGCAACTAGCCCTTATCTTGCACTTGGTGCCCACGCCCGAGGAGAGGCCTGCTAGGAAGCAGTACCGTTTCATCCTCGGTGTATCTAAAACACCAAGGCGGTCAGTGTACTTGGTGCCCACGCCCGAGGAGAGGCCTGCTAAAAGCAGTGTCGTATCGTCCCCGATGTGTCTAAAACACCAAGATGACCAGGGACTTGGCGTTTACGCCCAAGGAGAAGGTTTCCCGAAGGATGGCGCTTCTCCTATCTGGCGTGTATCTGCACCAAGGCACTTAGCTCTCCACTGCTTCGAACTTCCTTCCTACCTGATGCCCACGCTCGAAGGAGGCGCCCCGCCACTTCTTTGCGAGGTGTCTAAACATCAGGGCGACCGGGGGCTTGTCGCTCTCACCTGGGGAGGAGGCGTCCCGAAGGAATCCGTTAACTCCTGCCCAGGGACAAGACGCCCGGATTTTAACTGGGTTATGCTTACCTTTCGCACTCGACGCCCACGCCCGAAGAGTGCGCCCCCCGCCACTCCTCTTCGAGGTGTCTAAACGCTCGAGGCAGTTTGCGCGCTTGGTGCCCACGCCAAGAGGAGACATCTGCGTCAATCCTGCTGAGGTGTCTAAACACCAAGGTGGTGGGCTCGTTTCTTACTGAATCGCGTTATCTCTTCTTAGCGTTTCTTTATTTCGTAATAAGGAAAACTTAAGACAATGTATGTTCAAACTTATTTTACTTGGGTGACCTCATTAAAAAACCCTCGAAAGGGAAAAAGAGTGTCCCCTTTAAACTGTACACTGTATAGAGTTTTTAACTGAAATAAAACTTCAAATTTGTCGCGTTCTAGGTGCGCGGGATGGGGCCTCCCTTCAAAGTTTCAAGCTTGTACGACCCGTTCCCCCGAGCTTCGGTCACTCTAAAGGGCCCGGTCCACTTAGGGGACAACTTGTTTTCCAACTCATATGGATGAGCCTTCCGCATGACCAAGTCAGCACTTGGAACTGTCGAGTCTTCACCTTGGAACTGTACTGATGCTCTAATATTCTCTTCACAGCCTTAGCCTTTATTCTTGATTTTTCTCTGGCTTCGTCCAATAGGTCTAGATTTACCCTTCTCTCCTTGTTGGACTCCTCAGCCACAAAACTCTAGAAGCGCGATGAGCTCTCGTGAATCTCTACTGGGATCATGGCGTCCAACCCGTATACTAGGTTGAATGGCGTTTCCATGGTGGAAGTTTGGGGCATGGTGTGATAAGCCCATACTATTCTGGGCACCTCCTCCGCCCAAGCTCCTTTGGCTTTCTCAAGCCTCCTCTTCAACCCCCTCAGCAAGATTCTGTTGGCGGACTCCACCTTTCCGTTCGTCTGGGGGTGTTCGACAAATGCAAACACTAGCTTGATGCCTATTTCTGAGCACAGCTTGCCCAGCTGCAGGATGGTGAACTGAGTACCATTATCTGAGACAAGGCGCCTCGGTACACCGAAGCGGCACACAATGTTCTTCCAAACAAAGTGTTGTACCTTGTGTGCGGTGATCTGCGCCACCGGCTCTGCTTCTATCCACTTTGTGAAGTACTCAATAGCAATTATCAAGTACTTCATCTGCTTTATTGCTAATGGGAAGGGCCCCAGAATGTCAATTCCCCACGTGTGGAAAGGCCATGGGCTGTAAATTGACTTAAGCTTTTTTGGGGGCGCCTTATGCCAGTCGGCATGCAGTTGGCACTGCTTGCACTGCTGGGCGTACTGTACGCAATCCTCTCTCTCTGTTGGCCAGTAAAAGCCTGCACACACCACCTTGGATGCCAAAGACCTTCCTCCTATGTGGCTCCCACAAATTCCTTCATGGAGCTCAGACATTATCCTCGTGCACTCATCTTCACTCATGCATGTCAAGATCGAGTGCGTGAACCCGTGTCTAAACAGTACTCCATCCACGAGGGTGTACCTCGCGGAATTTCTCTTTATCTTCTTGCCTTCTTCGGGCTCTGCTGGGAGGATCTCATCCGCGATGTAGTGCCTATAGGGTGTCATCCACGTGTCCCCTTCTTCTAGAAAGCACACCCGCATGGGGTCCTCCTCTTCTGGCGAGGCCGGGTAGACACTTATACTGGGAGCCCTCGTCATGTCCTGAATCAAGGACCGATGACTCTTCGGCCTTCCCTTGAACGCACTAATCTGAAGGACGTCCACCCTGTTATCCGCAACAAACGTTCGCAACATTTTGAGGGTCTCTTGGATGACTGTCCTCTGCCTTCCCCCCTTGCCTGAGCTGGCCAGCTTGGCGAGCAGGTCAGCACGGGCATTCTGCTCTCTCAGGACGTGGACCAACTCGAACGCCACGAACGCCCCTTTCAGCACTTGGACATATCTCAAATATGCAGCCATTTGCAGATCCTTGGCTTGGTACTCCCCGGTCACCTGCCTCGTGACCAGCTGCGAATCACTCTGGGCCAGCAGGCTCCGCGCGCCCATCTCCTTGGCTAAGATCATCCTAGCTATTAGGGCTTCATACTCTGCTTGATTATTACTTGCTTTGAACGCAAACCTCAGGGCCTGCTCGATCAGCAAACTGTTTGGCCCCTCCAGGACCACACCGGCTCCACTCCCTTGCTAATTCGAGGACCCATCCACCGAGAGCACCCACTGGGAACCAACTTCCTCCTCTTGCTGCGTGCTTCCTGGCAAGAGCTCCGCCACGAAGTCCGCGTACACTTCTCCCTTGATGGACCCCCTGGGCTCATACAGAATATCAAACTCAGACAGCGGACCATCCTTCCTGCAACATCTGGCTTTTGCAACACCTTCTGGATGGGGAGGTCCGTCATTACTACCACCGTAAAGCTTTGGAAGTAGTGACGGAGCCTCCTGGCCGACAACACCACCGCAAGAGTCGCCTTCTCTAACGACTGATACCTCACCTCCGGCCCTTGCAAGACCTTACTCACGAAGTATATAGGTTTCTGGGTCTGATCCTGCTCCTGAACCAGCACAACACTGATCGCCCACTCGGTCACCGCAAAGTATAACCGGAGGGGCACGCCTGTCCGTGGCTTACAAAGCACGGGAGGAGCCGCCAGATACTCCTTGAGCTTAAGGAATGCCGCCTCGCACTCCTCGGTCCACACAAACCTAGTGTTTCTTTTCAAGCACTGGAAGTAAAGGTGCCACTTGTCTCCTCCAGCGGATACGAATCTGGACAGAGCGGTCATCTGCCCCGTCAACTACTGAACTTCCTTCACCGAGGCGGGACTCCTCATTGCCAGAATCGCCGCACACTTGTCAGGGTTCGCCTTTATTCCCCGCTCGATGAGCATAAAACCCAAAAACTTACCCGCCTCGACCCCAAAGACACACTTCTCAGGGTTCAGCTTGAGGCGGTACTTGGCTATTGTGGCGAATAGCTCTTCCAGATCAGTCGTGTGTCGCCCCCTCTCTGGGAGGTCACCACCATGTCATCCACGTAGGCCTGCACATTTCTACCCAGCATGGGTGCATGGACCCTGTCCATCAATCTTTGATAGGTGGCGCCTGCGTTCTTCAACCCAAACGGCATGATCTTGTAGCAATAACAGCACGTTTTGGTCATGAATGTCGTTTTGCACTCGTCGCGGGGATGCATCTAGCTGGTTGTACCCCGAAAACGCATCCAAAAAACTCAACATCTTGTAGCCCGAGGCGCTGTCCACCAACGCGTCGATGTTGTGGGCAGGGGATACTAATCCTTGGGGCACACCTTATTTAGGTCTGTGAACTCCACACACATCCTCCACTTCCCGTTCGCCTTCTTCACTAACACCACGTTGCCAGCCACTCAGGGTACTAGATCTCCCTGATGTGGCTGGCGCTCAGCAGCTTCCTGGTCTCTTCCTGCACGACGAGGCGCCTTTCCTCATTGAACTTCCTCCTCCTCTGTCGCACCGGGCGGACCTTGGGGTCCATGGTGAGATGGTGGCATAAAAAATCCGGGTCGATGCCGAGCATGTCCGAGGCGGACCATGCAAAGGCGTCCAGGTGATGTGAGATTACTGCCACCACCTGATCCTGCTCTTCCTGACTCAGCAGTCGTCCCATCTTGAAAGTCTTACCACCAATCTGCCTCTCTACCACGTTCTCGACCGGCTCGGGCCGCCTATCCCGGGCACTCTCTGCGCGAGTCACGCCTCAGCGGTCCTCCCTTCCAGGTGACGCCTCGGTGGGCACTTCCCCCATGGGCAATGCCCCCATGGGCGTCTCCTCCATGGGTACCGTCTCCTCGGGCGCCTAAAAATACCTCTCGGTCAAATTTAAGATTCTCAATTTGTCACGAAAAAGTTAAAAGTAAAACAACAATACCAATACTCAATCAAGAACTGAATATTAATATATAAGATATCACCTCAGTATATAAGAGTTTGAGCAGATTAATCCCAATCCCAAAGGGTAGAATTAGCCACGCATACTTCTAGCACCTTCCATTCTTCCAATTGGGTTACAATTCACTCTATGGTGTTTTCCTCTCAATCTGGCACCCCAGGGTTGAACCTCTAACCCCCTATTTATCCTAATTTTCTAGGGTTAGGTGGCTTGTTATGTCGCGCTAATGGGCTAAGTGATAAAACATAAAAAAGGCTCAATCTTTCTCTACATCTTTTTCCATTCTGGGACATTCAAGCTTTCTCTTTTTAGCTCAAATTATTCTCCTTTAGTCCAAATCTCCATTCATCCCTAGAATCCTGCAATTAACACCAAATTTGGGAATAAAATGCTCTTATTCAATTAAAGATCATAAAAATGTAAAAAGGTATAAAGTTATAAATTAATAATTATTTTATATATAAATTAGCAATTAATACTCCGAAGTGTCTATATATTAATATAAAATATTACAAAAATTAGACACTTATCATTCTCTCCAACTTAGAATCTTGCTTGTCCTCAAGCAAAGTGAATGAATATATCTAAATTTAAATATCAAAATAGCTTAATTCACTAAACAACAGATCAAATTAGAAACTTATGATGCTTCCTAATTCAAATATAGAAAAATATAGACACAGTAAATCTCCAGGATCAAATCAAAACAAATAAATGACAATTCATCAAGAAATTTCTTCTCATATGTTCACGGGTAAATGTTTCTCTCTATTTTCACTAAATCATAGCAAATCACAGTTGTTTTTCATTTCATCTTCAAATCACAAACATATTAGAATCATGAATCTTGAGGTCTTTTCCAGGGTTGTGATGAGGTTGGGCTTCAAAAAAATATTGGTTTTCCAGATAACAAAATGCACATCTTAAAGAAGAAGAACATACCTACAATCCAATTATAGAGAACATATATGTTATCTAATCACCATTTTCTTTTGAGTTCACACTTTTCCTCATTTTTCTTTTCTAACTTTTCATGATTTTCATGATGATTTTTTTTTTCTATTTCTTTTCTTTTTTCTGTTTCTCTCTTCTTCTTTTTTTCTTATTTCTTTCATTAATAGGAAAAGATTCTTCCTATTTTTAACTTCTTTTTTTCATAATCAGAACCAACCATTCATTTTTTCTATATGTATTGCATTTATGTTCTCATTCCTTAAACATGCTAAAGGGAAGGAAAATATATCATCAAAGGTTAAGGTGCAATAATAACAAAAATTCTTGGCCCAAAGGGGATATATAAAAAATGGAATTCTAATACGATAAAGGTTGGCTATTTGGACCTGGTTTCCTAATTAACACAAACAAATGCCTCAATCATCTTCATGCTCTTTTATGATGTAACAAAAATAAAAATTAAGCAACCACAACTGTCAATTTATCAGTAAAACTATTTAAGGTCCACACACTCACTATGGTCTCATTTCTTTTTGTTTTGTCATTCTATGTCTTAGTAAATCATCCTGTTAAATTTTCATGTATCACAATTTCAATTATATTTGAATAGGGATTCAATCATATTTTCTTTTCTAACCTAAGTCTAATTAATCTCACTGTTTAATATTTAAACACAAATTCTTTTTTCCACAATTCAAAATTAATATTCTAGTTCTTTTTTTATTTGA
>Ga0123341_1006237_pt1 | contig 10763 bp, 7 predicted proteins | sample Turbeapinknodule_FD_89959 | JGI IMG/M metagenome (GOLD analysis project Ga0123341, IMG submission 89959) | Root nodule microbial communities of legume samples collected from Mexico - Turtle bean Mexico pink nodule | ecosystem: Host-associated > Plants > Roots > Nodule | place: Mexico: Nepantla...
ATAATTATGTTAAATATTTATTAAAAAATTACTTTTATAATTATCGATTAAAATTATAATGAAATTAATTACCTTTTAAATTAATTAGAATTTCTGCTGTTAATTTTTAATCGGCCATTATTATTTTACTTTTATCCCTCCGCACATCTCTCTACTTGAGAAACATTCATTATTAGTTTAATTCAGACCTTTATTGGAACAATATTTATTAGCCTCGTCTGCACATATATCATTTTCTGTTGGATTTTGTCACCAAACACCAAATAAACAATTTTCACATGATCCGGAGAGCTAACTATCAGCATTCATGCAGCGAATATAGCGTAAACCAATATAGCTTAAAGATGCAAGAGAGTATTTCATGTGAATATTTATGTATTTATAAATTTTTATCGACTTGTATCTTTCACTTTGGTTTCTACTAGTTTTAATGTGATGTATTAGAGTATTTTTTTCATAAAATTTGAATATCATGTATATAAATTGAAGTATTTTGTAATATAATTAGAGCATTTATATAACATAATAAGGGATATTTAATAGGTAAATTAGAGCATTTATGTAATATAATCTGAGAGATATTACACGAATAAATCGAGACACTTAACGAGGTTGAGATTTTGTAGGTCAAAAACGCATTGATCATGTTGTGGTGAGATTGTTGGTTTCCCACAACATTTGGCAAAGCGGGCCACGATGGGTCAAGACACATTCTACTACGCTTTTTGACTATTAGGTCGGCCTAATTATTTCCTAGCATGATATGGGATTTTTTAGACCCTCCTAGTTGTGTTTTGGGCTAGCTTGATCGGTCTTGGTGGGTAATCCGATGGATTGGTACACAAAGTGGGTTTAAGTGGCCATATTCCTAGCACTTCTAAGACGGTACATAGCCCCCCAGTCTTGAGACGAGCTCGCGAGAGGCAAAGGCTGATGTTCGAATTTCACCTATACGTAAGAGCACAATTGGTCGATGGATTTGACCGGCCATATTCCTAGCAAGTACGGGACGATACGCATAGTGGGTTTGATCGGCCATATTCCTAACAAGTACAGACCGATACGCATAGTGGGTTTGATCGGCTATATTCCTAGCAAGTACGAGACGATACACGTAATGAGTTTGATCGACCATATTCCTAGCAGTTCCGGGACGATACACAACCCCCAGCCTTAGAGCAAGCTCGCGAGGTGCAAAGACGAATGTCCAAATTTCACCTATACGTAGAGGCACAATTGGTCGATAGGTTTGATCGATCATATTCTTAAAAAGTACAGGACGATACATTAAAGTGGATTTGATCCACCATATTCCTAACCGTTCCAAAACAATTCAATTACCAATATAAATTAAATTTAATAAAAAATAATAAAATCAAAAGATAAAAATAAATACATGGTGTATTGAGAAATATAACCATAATATATTCACAACTCAATTTCTTTTTACATCTATCTTACAACTTTCAATATTATTATTTTAATTATCTTTTACATTATTTAATTATAAATTTATTTTTTATTATATTTTTTTATTAAAACTATCACAGGATTATATATAACTTTCTAGGTTGTTAAAGCAAATTTTTCTAAGAAATACCTTATTTATTGAATAACATCAACTTAATTCTTTCACTTATGTGGGATTTCAGTTCACATTTTTTTTCTTTAACTATCTTAGTAGTCACAACACAGAAAAAAGTATGAGAAAACGATTAGTTCACTCAAAAGATAGAGTTGTTACACACATGACGACCTGGTTTACAAGTATACACAACTTTTTTTTTATTTGTATGAAAAATAGATATTTACTAGTCATAAATTAATTTTGGTGTGTGAATAATTTTTTTTAGTGTCAATAGTAAACTAAGCTTGTAAATTAATTTATATGTTTTTAATTTTATTATAACTTTTTTTTTTAAAAAATTCTGAAAAAATTATTTATTATTAAATTAAAATAGATTAGTCCATTTTGATTTATCTCCCTTGGGTGACTTGGATTCTCGTGCATAAATCAATTATATGTTATTTTATATAAAAAGAAGCTTCCTTCATGCAAAGACGAAAGAATAACAAATTCTAATAAAAACATACAAATACCATAATCAATTAATCATAAGTTATACTGATGACCTGTTTATATCTATCTATCTATATATATATATTAATCTCTTGTTATAATGTATACCACAATTCAAAAATATTTATTGACAGAAAACTTTTGTGCACTGAGATTTATATTATTTCACAGCCATTTTCAAATTACATTTTATTGATGCAAGTACAGATGTCACAAGATACTACTTTATTTAATATTTTTTACTGAACAAGTCATATGACAACTTTTTATATGCCCATGTTTTTTAGGTTAAGAATTTGAAAATGTTACTACTTCGTAAGTGTTTGGTTGAGAAAAGCTGTGTGGTGATAATTTTTTGTTTTATGAGGTTCTGTGTGTGTCAGGTGGAAGGTGGGAATAAGTGTTCTTTTTTAATTAACGCTGGAGCTATGTAGTTTCCTATGTAAAAGTAGGAAGTTATTAGTTTCACATGAAATGTGTTTCATTTGATCAGATATTTGAAATCAACTTTGTCCCAAATGAATTTGAACCTGATGGGTAGTGGTTGCAAAAAGGTGAGTGCACAGCACATGGATAATTGATTATGGGTGTATCATTCACATTCATCAGAGTATCAAAGAAAGTGACAAAAGAAAAAGATGTAACTAGTTAGAGCCAACATCAAAGTATTGTGAGAAAAGGATAACAAAAATAACCCATAGATGAGTTCACGGGTCACTTACTGTTTCCTCTTCTTGTGTTCCATATTAAAGAAAGTATGCACCCCACTAGCTACATGCCAAATATTCATTCATTCACTCTTTTTTTTTTTTTCCTTCAAGCTTGAATTTCAACACTATTCCAACCCATTTATCTTGAAAAAGCTGCAAATTGCACCATTCCCTCTCTCCTACTAGGAATCTGTGCAGTTTAGCTAAAAACTTATTGCCCAAAAAGTTAAATAGCTTTTTCCTTCTAAAAGTGGCTCAAAATAAAGACAATGAGTGAAACATGGTGCATATAATTAGCTTCAAAGATCACATTATTTTTATATAGCAAGAAGTGGCTTGTTCAGCTCATGGAATCAGCTCCTTCTTCTTCTTGGCTGCAAGCCTTCTTCTTAGCATTGGTTTGGTTCTTTAATTGTGGATATGTCCATGGAGCCACCCCAGCAGCAAAAGTTGGTAACTTTTCAAAGGTGGAAGATGCTGGAAACTTTCATATTTACTATGGCCAGACCTTCAAAGTCATTAAGAATGCTGCGGATGGCCAGAGCTACCTTCTTCTACAGGTACTTCCCTACGGAGATAACATTTTTTACTATATCTGAATTCTTAAAGTATCAGTAGCCATGGTCCTCATGATTTTGTTTGGGTTACTTTTGTTTGTATAAGCAAATAATAAAATGGGAAATCATAGGGATTTGTTTTAGCCTAAATAAATTAGCGTGGGTGAGAAAATTGAGGGTATATATTCATTTTTTTTTGTCAATTGAGTAAAAGTTGAAAGAATGGGAAGCCACCACAGTACTGCTAGATAGAGTGCCAAATAGAGTTTTCCACTAACCAGGTTGTGTATATGTTATCTGATATCAAATGATACTATCTTTAGTACTTTCTCCTATTGAAGAAAAAGAAGAAATATTTTTTAAGGCAAAAGGCAAAGTGTATTAACCAATTGATAATTGAAAGCTTCTACAAAACGCTGAATGCATTTGTATGATGCACTCATCTAACAGCCCAGTTGTAATTTTAAGATGATTGATTAGGGACAATGTTTACCTGTATTAAGTGTCAAACTCCTTTCTAATCTAAGATAGGGGAATTTTAAAATAGATCATTAGTTTTACAGCTAATAATAACAGCCTCTGACCACGTTTACTTCAATGACTCTGTTGTTCTTCTGTTGGGAATGTATGCTAGAAGAAATCAAACATAGAAATTACTGTTCTTCTAATTATTTGCATGTTTGTAGTGAATTTTTCCTGCTAAGTGTGTTCTTGCCTACTCAATTTTCTTCTGTTAATTCTGGCAGAATAATTCAAGGATTGCTTCAAGGACTAAATATTGCACATCAAGAATAAAGTCATTTGTCATACCATTGTCAAACTATTCTGTTGATACTACTTATTTTCCAGGTATGCTTTGCATATTCCTATCTCGCTACTCAGTCTCACTCCTGTTCATTCTGTTTTTTCTTAGGAAGCAAGATTCTATAGCATATAACACCATCAATCATAATATATCAGCAAATCAATTTAGAAATCAGTTCAAAGTGCCAATGCTAAAACAAATGATTTGGCTAGTCAATCTAATACTTTTTTCTCATCACAAACTTAATGATGTCTTATCATTAACCAACATATTTTTACTGTAATTGTATCTTTCACCCATGTTGTGACTAACTTTTTCTTTTGCCTCTGGGGATTGGAACTCAAGTTTCCTTCGTAGAGGTGAGAATCTCTTACTAGCACAAGTTTACATTTTAAGGTTTTGGTGGGGTTGTCAAGATCAAGATAGAATGGATTGCATCCTTCTTAATTTTTCATATTCTTGTTTTGAATAGCTTTTAGGTTTAGTGGAGAGCTTGAAGGGCATAACCTCAGACCTTGTTGCTTCTCCATGTGTGTTGAAATTATATCAAGGAGGACAGATAGAAATGTTCAACAATAGTGATTACCAAAAGCTTGCAGAGTTTTCTTCATACTTTCTTAGTGACGATGATCAGCAGTCAGCTTGCAATTTTGCAACATTTGATCCCTTTATGGAGGATAGCCCTTTGCAGGTAAGCAACTAAAATAGCTCTTTATAAATTTTTGAAAGCCAAAAGGATCAGAACTTACGTGTAAGGTAGTGTCATGTACATGGACTACCATGATGCTTCTGAAACCAACATTTGCTTAAAGTATAGTTCAATAACCAGGAAACATTTCCCATCTAAGCTTTGATTGAGCAATGTCAAAGTTTGTGAAGTTAGTCTTTAACTCTTAATCTTAGTTCCTTGGTATTATTAGAGAAATCTTTCCTCCATAAAGGAGAGGAAAAGTGCAACAATTTTTTTTTATCTAAAAGATGGTCCTTAGTACAAGGATATTCTTGGGTGCCACTTGCTGAGTTGCTATATGGAAATCACTACCGCATAAGAGATGCCATAATCGAGGACTTCATAGAAAAAGGACATTGACATTAAAAATGAATAATATTTGTTCTATATAAGAGACCATGAATACTACTGTTAAGTAAGATTTTCATCGTGTGGCTTTTGATCTTGCCATTAAATTTGATGGTGCCCACTCCACTTAACAGTAGGAGTCTAAATTCTGTGGACATTCTATGAATTCATCGTCATGCATGCGGGTGACTGGAGTTGCACAGTGAACAATTTTGAGTGTGTTGCAATCTCCAGATGTGATTGAATTGTGCTTGGTGAGGCAATTGTGGTTTATCCCCATGAATATCTTAAAAGCAAGTAGGTTATTGAAGAGTTCATGATATATTTTTAACTAGAGAACGTACAAAATCTCTAACTGAATTGATAGGAACCAAACTAAACTAACAAAACATAACTACTACCGTTATATGGATGATGATGATGATGATATTGGGTTAGGACTACTAAACTAAATAGTTTCTTTACAGAGTAGTACTTTGGGGGCATTTTTTATAATCCATCGTAATCTTTCTTGCGCTGTGTCATATGTATCATGCAGGATTTCCAGAACAATAGTTTATTTTAATCTAGTCTTTCCAGCTAATTTAATCTGATTACGGGTTAAGAGCCTACTTGGAAGATTAATAAAATATTTAAGATTCAGTACACTAGTCTATGAGAAAGAGAGACACTTAGTCATTTCAGTGGTTGGATTGCTTAATGGTTTGCTGTATTCATTTTGATAGAGAGCAGAATGGATCAAATTCATGGGAGCTTTTGCGAATGTTGAAGCTAGAGCTAATCAAGTCTATAGCGCAGTAAGCACACTACTCTGTCCAAGCATAACTATTTGTATGATTAAATATATTTTCAGCAACTTCTACCAACATTATGATTTCGTAACCTTGCATGTTCTTGTTGTCCAACATCTAGACTGATTTTTTTTTGTTAGAAATTTCTACTTTGGGTCTTAGTAAGCCTATGCTGTTGAAATTAGATACTGAGAATTAATGAACAGAATACAACTAACTTCAATTGTTTCAGTTGTTGCCCAATGTAAATAAATCCGTATGAAGACCAAAGCACAGGAAATGCATTTATTTGTGCCGGGACAGAAGAATTTGTTCAGATCATATAGTTGAAAAATGTCCACATATTTAGTATTTTAGCTTAAAGCACAAGATAAACATATTTGATCTTAACTACAAGATAAGGTCTTACTTTTATAACTAATTCCACTTTTGTGGCATTGTAGATTCTTGTGCAGACAGTCTGCTCAATAGAGAAATGTTAAGAACACTTTTTTTTAAACTCACGCTACTATTAACTGAAATTTATTGGGAAGTGCTCAATAGTATAGTGTATATTACTAGCAATCCCATTGCTCCATATATCAAACAGGTAAATTTCCAACTTCTTTGGTCTTCTAAACATCAAAGCATTGATTTCTGAACATGAAAAAGTGGGCCAGTTTCTATGGGATAAAGTTGAAACTGCCATTAGATTAATCCTTAGAATTCTGCCATACAGAACATACCGAGTGCAGAAATTTAAATGTGGAATCCATCAACAAATGAAAATAATGTTCAATTAGCACCAAACCATGTGTTTCCTTTCTTCTAAATGTTTTAACAGTCATTCATTAGTTTGTGTGGCAGCAAGCCTCTACTTTCTTGTGCCATAACTTTACTTTAAACTTCCTAAGTTTATATGCATAAGCTTAAAGTTGCATTTGAAGAGTATTCTACCATCTTTTCAATAATTCTGTGTTAATAAGGATTATACTTTATGATACATTTTAGCCTGACCAGGTGATTTGCTATTTTATAGGTTAAGCAGAACTATTTGTGCTTGGCCAAAATTGCCCCAACTAGGACAACATTCAAGCCAACGGTAGCTTGGATGAAGTATAAAAATGTATGTACCTTCAAAAGCACACATTCCATTACCTAATTCTTTCCCACTTCTTAAATATACCCCGTGTACCTGTACTAGAGCTTTGTTTAAATTAGTACATTATATTCTCAAATTGATTTAATGTTTAGTTTTGTTTTAACATCTGATAAATAGCAAGACCTTCTAATCCGTATTAGCCCTTTTAAAGTTATTGCTCTTCTCTCTTCAAATCACCTGGAGCCAACTTATACATGACTTTTACCCTTTTATTGATACATAAAAGTTTGTTAACGTCTGAAGTGTTATCTTTGCAGGGTGTTTGGTCTTTTACACAAGAAAAGTATCAATTGAAGGTATGAAGCACATGCTTTTAGAGAAATTAAACATGGCCCATGTTTCTCAACTTTAACTATTTTGTTCAGCATTATCACCAACCTGTGCTCATTGTTTAAATGCGTGAGTTGTAAATATGCACTATTATACTGCCCATACTTCATTTTTTTCCTATCACTTCTAGTATTTTAGTTAATCTAGCGCTTATACTTTTTATCCTTCTGGTCATCCCTGTAAATTTTTTTTATGAAAACTTTGCAAACAGTATGTGCAAGATGCAGGTGGAGAGATTTTGGATGCCAGCAAGAACACTTACAATATCTCTGATCCTGATGACTTGGAGGAATTTCACGCAATCCTTTGTGTAAGTTGAATTATATGACCTTAAAAGACAAAATTAAATGCAACATAAGAACATTGAGTGACTAATATTATCCTTAATCGACATTCCTGTGTAAATCAAGTACTAAGTAGAACTTCGTAAATACTTACTAGACTACATCAGTAAAATATGTCATACAGTAACAGGAAAATAAGCATTAGGATAAGGATTGCCTCTGACAATATGATATAGATATATACAGGATCTGATCGAACAAACTCTCTAAAATCGCTTCTTGGATAGAAAAACAACATTAAAAAATGTAATAGAAACTTTCTCATATAACTTCTTTAAACTCTTGTTTTCAACTTGTGGTCATTTCATTTTTCTTTTTTAAGACATGTTTGGACGAGTTTCTCCATAAACATTTCTATGAGAGAAAAATAGGAACAAAATTTGAAATGAGTTTCTCCATAAGTTAAAGTAGTTTATGTTTAAGTCAATTTGTTTGAGTTATTTCATATATTTACTCTAATTTTTATTTTTAACTCATATGTAAGTTAGTTTTAGTTTATGGATGAACTTATTCATTTTCTTTTTCTTATTCTTCTTTCTTAAAAATGCTTATGGTGAAACTTGTCCAACCAAACATGCTCTAAACAATTCTACAGTAATGGAATAGTCCGTTTAACATAAGATGGTGCATGAGGCTGTTAGTATAGACCTACGTTCTAATTTGTTAGAATTGAAAGAGATTCCTAGAATATAACCTGAGAAAAAGAGTTCTTTTTTTCATTTCTTTTTATTTATTAGTTTTTGTTGACTGAACATCATTTATCATGCAGACCGTGGAAGTAGTTATTGATGAAACACTAACCTCCGATCCAACCAACTACACTTTGTCAACATTTATAGGAAATCTAAATGTTGAAGATCGTTCTTGTTTTTCCTTTATTTCAAACACAAGTCTGTGGAGATATGACAAAAGGGTACAGAACTCTGTAGCTCTAGGTAAGTACGTGGATCCAAAATGCATATAATTGATAAAGACTTGGTATTTGGTATTAAGTTTTTGTAGCTTTAAGGTTTTTGTTTGTATTTGGTATTAAGTTTACTTATAGGATTGATTTATTTTGATAAAATTATCTTCTGATTTTTACAAGTCTTTATAACTTTAGTAATTTATATGACAAACTCACAAGCTAAAGCTATGTGACACAGACATTGATACTGATACGGACACTGGACACTATACACGATATGTATAATTTGACACGTGTAATATTCAAAATATAGGACATGGGGACACATATATATATTATATAATTATAAATTATATAAATTGACAATCAAGATTTATGTGAATAAGTATGTGAATTCTTTTTTGGTAGAAAGATGTTTCCCATGACGGGTTCAAAAGGATTTATTCCTTATTTTTATAATCATAATAATAAAACTTATACAACATTTTTTTTTTAGAAAATTAATGTATTTGTGTTTTTTAAAATTATGTTACAATCATGCTAAAATTGTCAAAGATCTAAAAAATATTTTTTGAATTAGACATTTCACTGATACGTGTCGTATGCGTGTCAATGTCTGATACATATGTCCGTGTCTGATATGTGTGTCGGACACGGACACACAATTTAAGAGGCGTGTTTGAGTCTCATAGCTCACCAATCTTCTTTACTTAAACTAATGGAATTTGAAACATGTTTTTGTATAAATTTCTAGTGCTACTTAACTTACTTTATACTATGTGTGCATAAATTGTGAGATTTTCTTATCATGTGGTTGTGTGATAACTTTTTACCATCATGTTTTTGCATTTATCATGTTTGTGAAGACTGGTATAATGGAGCAGTGTCACAACCTCAATTGGCATTGGCAGATCTTATTGAGGTTTTATTTCCAACTGGGAATTACACGATGACATATTTTAGGAACATTGCAAAGGTATGTTGTCGCTGGAGTTTAAGGTTAAAGAAAGTGCAAGATGTCTTTTTGGCATTCAAAGAGTTTGGTGTTATTTCATGGTGCAGGGAGAAGTACCAATAAATATTGGTCCTGAAATGTGTGACAGAGACACATCTATAGCAATGGATCCTACCATAGTAGCATGTGGATGATTATCTTCCAAGCTCAACAATAGGTATAGTGTTATAAACAAAATAAACAGCCAACAACACTATTTTGTTTTATTTGTTTTATTTTTTTAAATCCCATTTTTTATTTTAGGATCTATACTTTGTATTTTGTTTTAGTTATTATTATTATTATTATTTGCAATGAACCAAGAGTATCTATAATTTGATAACAGTTCTCTCTACCTTTCATCTCCTTTGATTAAAGAAAGGATTTTCATTCCTTAATAAATAATACTATTCATTATTGGGAAGCTTAGATGATTTCTTTTTATTACAAATATGACATATTAATTTAATATTCAAATTGTAAACACTTTTATAAATTATTATTAAAAAAATGACAATATATTTTTTCCTTATTCCATATATAAAATCATATAATTTGAGGCTATATATTGAGGTCAAATAATTTCATATCATACAATAATGGGTGATTTTCCCCATTTTGTTTTTTTTAACAATGCGTACCACTTAAAAATTCCTCCCAATTTTTTTTGTGTAGTTATCCAATCAAATATGTATGATAGAATTAGTTATAGTCATGAACATGAAATATATGTATGATAGAGTTAGTTATAGTCATGATCATGTTAAAGTAAGTTTGTTTGAGAGTCCTTCTATAAAATAATAAATTTTGCTTCTAAAAACAGAGGTTTTATCCATTGAAAATAGAAGTTGGGATAGTATACTTTTAAATTATTTTCTAAACATAATGTATGATTTCTTATTTTATTTTTAATTAACTCCATTCACACTATAAACAAATGTTTTTTTAAAATATTTAATTGTAGACATAATTTTTTAATGGAAACTGATACCAAGATTCTACTTTTATTTATTTAATTTTATACAC
>Ga0123341_1006238_pt1 | contig 10763 bp, 7 predicted proteins | sample Turbeapinknodule_FD_89959 | JGI IMG/M metagenome (GOLD analysis project Ga0123341, IMG submission 89959) | Root nodule microbial communities of legume samples collected from Mexico - Turtle bean Mexico pink nodule | ecosystem: Host-associated > Plants > Roots > Nodule | place: Mexico: Nepantla...
CTTGAGCGTCGGAGTGCAAACGGCCGCTAGGGCGCCTCTTTGTCCTCTCTTTTGCAGGAATCCACAGGTAACCAGTGGGAAGGAGTCCCTAGCTGACGGTTGAGGTCGCGCACGAAGACGTCCTGGTCAACCGGACGGAACAACACTCTTGGCTATGGTTTGTAATCTGGTTTTGATTACTTAGTGAATTCTCAGTGGTGAGCTAAGGATTGGATGTAACTCTTGGTTAAGAGTGAACTAGTATAAATCTCTTTGTGTGAATCTCTCCTTCTTTATTATGATAAACTACTATATAAATTGTTATGATATTCTACTGCATTAAAAAAGTAGTTGTTTCGATAAAACAACTGGTTTATATTTTTTCATAACTGTTAATCTTTTAAATAATCCAGTTCAACAGATAAATCAATTGATTGATTTAACTGGTCTTTTCAATCTTCTTCCAGTCTTTGTGAAAATCTTGCAAAAACAATTCACCCCCTCTTGTTTTAGCCATACATTCTAACACTATATAGATACACTATTATTCTTAACCTCTTTAAGTTCACCTAGTATTTTCAACTTTTGCAGGTTCAACCAATATTCTCAACCTCTACAGGTTCACTCAGTATTCTCAACCTCTGCAAGTTTACCAAGTATTCTAAGATCTTCGGGTACTGTCATAATCTCCCACTGAGATCAAGACCTCTCAATACAATGAGAAACACTCTCGTTCAGAGAGAATAATGAAGGTTCACAGAGTATACTTCACAATAGTGAAGGATTTACAATGGTTAAGCACACTACCCAAATTCTCACAAGTTGCTCTCTTTTAGTATAAAGAAATTATAAGCACAATTCTAAACACAACTATACAAATTTTTCTGTAAACTTTCGTATTTTGTTTCTATGTTATTCGTTGTCCTGTTTTTCATCCTAAAGGTCTTTATATAGGCCTTCAAATGTGTGTGTTGCAACTTTAGGATTTCATCATTCTTAATGTAGCTGTTAGATGCTTGATAAGAAAATAAATGCTCCAATTGTATTTTGTGTATAATTAAAATATTTCTTTAGTTTCCTCTAATATGAATGTTGTAACTTTAATCTTCTTAACTTCAATATCTTTATCAATCTGCCATGTTGATCTTCTTCTTTAATGTGTTAGACTCTCAATATGGTAAATGTTGCTCTAATAGATCTTTGCATGTCTTCAACATGTGAGGGGATTTCAAATTCTTTCTTTATATACTTCAAATACGATCCTTAAGACTTTAATTCTCTTTTCTTGAATATATGCTCAAATATCCCATGTTGGTATTCTCCTTCAATGCATTAGACACTTGAAATGGAAACTTGTGCTCTAATACAATGTACATGTTCTTAAGTCATTATAAACATTTCAAAATGTTTCTTTATTTGTATTTAATTTGAACGTTTAAGCTTGAAATATTTATGCACTACAATATTTTCTTTGTGGTTCTCTTCATCCATCTTCTACGTGTTAGACGCTCAATAGGGAAATGTTGGCTTATATGAGATCTTTGGATCTTTGACATTTATTTCAATTTCAAATGCTTTCTCCATATATGTGAACTTTGTTCGTTGAAGTTTGAACATCTCTGGACTTGGATCTTAAAATTTATGCATTTTTTGTTTTCTTTTTCATTGTAGACGCTCAAATATAAATGTTCTTATATAAGCCTTCAATGCATTGTTCCACTTATTTGCACTCAAAATACTTTTTTTTTATGAATATCTTCTTTTGTATATCCTTGATATAACTTTACTTTTGATCTGTGTATTCTAGCTTGTTAGCTTCATCTCTTTCCTATTAGCCGCTGAATATGGAAACTTTTGGCTTTCACCTTTATATGTGTCTTTATGTTCCTCTGACAATTTTTGGGAACAAAATTAGTATCAGTGAACATTATAATGAATATAATAAATCATGGGTATCATTGAAACATAGAATATCTTCAAATAATCAAGACTTTATATTTTCAGATATTTAATCTTGAATGCTCTTTCAAATTCTGTCCAAGATAATATTAAAGGAGAATGTTGTAGCATAACTACATATCCTGTATTTTATTCCAATAAACATATTTCAAAAAACTCTTTGATATAGAAAATATTAATGCTCTACTTTTCAAAGATGAAACACTGTTAAAAATAATTTTCTAATATAGTCTTAAACTTGATTCTATTTTCACAATTGTATTTGAAAATATTTGAAACCAATATGGAAAACGTTTTTTCCTTAATAAACATTAAAACACAAGGTATTTGAGACTTTTGAATATATTTGTGTTACTTTCTCAAGGACGAAAACTTTCCAAAATCATTTAACTAATAATCTTATTTGAAAAGTAATGTTTTCTATGATTTAGAAATGTAAAATAAGATTTGGAAACATAAGCGCAATTTCATTAAACATTCCAAGAATGTAAAGATTAAGTATGTACACTTCCATGACGCATTCGTTCATTTGACTAGTAGAAGTTGCTTGTATCGTCTGATATGTGTAATCTTCAAGTTCGTTTGATGACTTGTAAACAAGTGCTTCAACATTGTCTATCTTTTGTTGTCCATGGGATTTATGTGAAGAGATTTTAATATAAGTGTTTGACCACTAGGATCGTCTGATAAGATATTCTCAATTGTATTGTTTGATCTATCATATGATGTGAGCTTCTCACAAGTTTTGTTTAATATCAAATTTTCTCATTTGATCTTCTTATATGCGCAATGTTCTTCATTTGCAGTGTTTTCTTTGGATATTTTAGCCACTTAGAATATTTATATAACATAAACATGAAGGTTGGATCGTTTAAGGAACTTCTGCAGTGACCATGTGTCATCGGTTTATCTAACAACCTTTTCTTTTGTATCGTCTGGTGAGTTTAAAGACATTTAGTCTTTCACATCTTCTCTAATGTTTTTTGGTCTAAGCTTATACCGCACATGAGTGAGTTTTGTTATACGATAATACATCTTGCAGTGTTTGTTATAATCTAAACATATAGACACTCATATCATGAGACCGTCTGATGGGTATTAGATCGTCTACTAACTTAACACAAAACATCAATGCCAATTCTTCTCACTACCACCAAACAAGTAAGTAATCCCTTTTATAAGGTTGTATTCACATGATCCCTCTCACAATGCTTTATTCAAAATGACTATTTTATGTTCACAATATTCTTATTTGAGGGATAACACTTCATGAGTTGCCTTCATTTAATTGATTTTGGGGGTTTTTGTTTTGCATTGAATAATCATGCTATTAAATTTTGGCAGAAATTAGTTCATTTTAAATTTATGTTTAATGTTAAGCTTGAGACCCAAATTAGTTATATATAAAGTGAAGGTAATTGTTTGGCTAGTTTTTCTCTATTATGGTCCTAAGTATAAATTATTTATTGAGTTACTATAACTTTGGCATGATACCAACAAGAACATCTTGCTAGTTTGTATGTTTTAGGTTAAAAAAAACTTTGTTTGATGGGTTCAAAATAAAAAAATACATATTTGTCACAATGGTTTTATATCATAAAGAAGTTTGAAACTATGCAATAAAGGATGAGGATACTCCTAGTCATGAAAAAGAAACAAAAGGTCTTCTTACAAATGTTTTAAGGTATTTTCCAATAGTTCCAAGGTTAAAGCGACTGTCCATTAGAGATCATGACGCAAAAAAATTACAAATGAAAGAAAAAGTGATGGATAACTTGACATCTTGCTAACTCTTCTTAGTGGAAGAAAATTGGTTGTCTTTTTCCAAATTTTTGGAATGAAGCAAGATACCTTAGACTTAAACTAGCTACAAATGAAATGAATCATTTTGGTAAATTAAGTAGTAATCATAGTTCATGGCTAATTTTGTTGGTAATTTAAAACCTTCCACATTGATTGTGTATGAAGTAAAAGTATGCTATGTTGTATGTATATGATGATTTCAAGTCCCAAAAAACCAAGAAACGACATAGATGTTAAATCCCTTGATATATGATTTAGGACTTTTGCATGGAGGAAGGAGTGGAAGTATTAATTGGCTATTGATAACACACCTTCAAGTTAATGTTATTTTGTACTATAAATGACATTCCAATATATGAGAACTTGAGTGCGTACAATGTTAAAGGTCATCATGTTTGTCTTATATGTGAAGAAGATACAAGTTATATAGTTGAAACATGGAAACAAGAAGATTTATAGGAGACATTGGAAATCTTACTTATTACCACTTGTAATGTAGATTGATTTTTTTAATAATGGTTAGGAGGATGAAATTGCTATAAATTCTTTAGCTTGTGAGCAAGTTTAAGAGTGGGTGAAAGACATCAACATTGTCTTTGAAAGGATAAGAAAAAAGTCATATGATAAAAATATATGGAAGAAGAGGTCAATATTATTTGATCTTTCATATTGATGTTATCTTGATATATTACATTATATTGATTTTATGCGGTGGAGGAAAAAAATGTATGTGATAATCTCATTGGAACACTTTCTAACATTAAAGATAAGGCTAAGGATGTTGTTAGTGCATGTAAAGATCATGGTTAGAATGAAAAAAAAATTGCGATAACTTTTTGCACGTTGGAGACAACATTTCCTATTTTTTTATTCAGTGAAGCATCTTCGTATTCATTTAGTATATGAACTAAGAATTGAGGTCTAGTTCAATATAAATGGATATATCCATTAGAAAGGTAATAAACTATTATATTTAGTCAAAATTTAATTTCTTTCACTTTTACAAATTTTTACCCTTTTTAAAAAATTGTATTGATTTATGGACAATTTTAAGTGAACTGTGAAATACAATACTTAGGTTGAACGATCAATTTATGTCTCTTAATTATTTCGAGAGATAATTCAATTTGTTTTTCAATATTTCAAAAACATTGAAAGGTGTTTTAATATTATTTATATTTGACCAAGCTTATCATTCTTTGGAGAAGAACTCAATTCATGGGTTAACCCAAAAATAATGAAACTTTTCATATATTCTGTTGACCAATTACACCCAAATGAAACCATTTCCTGAGTAAGTATTTGAATCGATTAATTTCATTTTTATTGAATAAATTGATCAACCTAGTTCAATATTTTGATTCATTCTTGCAATTTCCAAAAGTAAGTAAATTAAATGTATTGTGACGTGAACATGAAGATTTCTCTAAATGATTCAAGGATTAAGATTGTATCTTTTAAATTATTCAAGCTTTGTATTATATTGTTAAATGAAATATAATTATTCATGTCTCTTATGTTTGTGTGTTAGCATTGAGCCTTTAAGTGTGAGAAACATACATTAAAGTAAATATTCATGTGGTTATTTCACTTGTGTTAATAGATGATACAAATACTTTATCAATGAGTACAAATATAATATGATGTTCTTACGAGGCTAATTTTCTTATGAAGTTCTTATAGTTAAAACATAATGATTATTATTGGTATAATTTCTATATTGTATTTTCTATTGTTAAAATAAATATGTTGCTTTGATTTTTTTAATCAGTAACATCATTTCATATTTATAAATATGTTACTAAGAGTTTATCGCTTACCCCGAGATAGCCACATGTGTTATTAAAGTAACTCTTTCATCTCCAATTATTATACCTATACCTTCTTGATTCTTAGTTATTGTGAACATACCTGATGCAATTTGGTTCTTGAGTATTTGATGCTCGAGTATTTGATGGAGGCAGTGAAATGCTTGAAGGTTTATGGAGGAAGCACTAAAATTGAGTTTGGGAAGAACATGAATAGGCGTGGTGTTTTTAGGTGCATAGACCTAAGAAGACGTTAGACCAACTTTCTTGAGTTTCTATTAGACTAGAGAGCATCTAGTAAAGAGATACTTGGAGAAAAATGTGTCAAAAATTTAGAAATACAATTCAATATATCATTCAAGTATGAGAATACAAAGAGACGAGTCTCTTATTTATAGGGTAGATGAGTTCCTAACTAAGTCTCTTGGATGACTTCACCATAGTTAAGTAGAACTTAACTGTGGTGAAGGTTAGGCACTCTAAAATCGCGCGACTTCTAAAGATAATCTAGAAACCTTTGTTTGTGTAACAAAAGAAGGTTTCTAGAGTACCTTTGAATGATTTTTATCCCATTCTAAAAGTGACTCAGAATTACAAAGCCAAAAGGAATACTATTCTACTTCTTCCATTTTATACAAAACTAAGACAAATACTTTCTTGCGTATTCTTCCAACATTGATCTTATGCTCTTAGTTGAGAAAAAATGGTGGCTTTGAAGAAAAGATAATCTTTCATCAATACCTTTCTAATTTAGTTTTATTGTAGCTCCAACCATATTGTCCTTATCCCTAGTAAGTTGAATGAAGGTCTTCCTCATCATTTGTATTGCCACCATTCTCAATAGTGTCATCATTATGAGTATCTTCATTCTTAGTGTCTTCTAGAATCAATCATTCTATTCTTCAAAAAGATGCTCAAATATGTCCAAACAAAGTGAAGTAGAATAAAATTACGAGACTCTCCCATGTTAATCTTTTTATAGTTTCACCTAATGGCCACAGATGAAAATTAAATATAATTTAAATAATTTATATTATATATTATATTAATTATTTTTTTTAAGGTTTCCATATAATATTGCGTTAAAAATTATTGTGAATATCATTAAAAAACAATATTTTAAATGGTGATTTACATGGATTTAATGATCATCACTTTTAAGAAGATTTTCTTCAACTGTTTTAAAGCTCACTACAACAGAAACATGATTTTTCCTCGCCCGGATGCAAATGAAAAAGAAATGACAAAAATGTTAAAATATATGGCCTTAAACAAGAGGGGGGGTGAATTGTTTATGAAAGATTTTCGCAAACTTTGAAGATATAATGAAGTTCAATACAGAATCACAGATATAGAAATCCAGAAAGCAATCAATCAAAAACTGTTTGAGTTGATTGTCAGAAAATCAACTGGTTGTTTTTGTAATTGAATTGGTTGTTTTTATCAGCAGAGTTAAAAACAACATAAAAACAGAATTTAAATGAGTTTAGGGTAAGGGAATAACACACAAACAATTTATACTGGTTCACTCTTATCCCAAGAGCTACATCTAGTCCCCATAAACCACTGTGTATCTACTATGCAATGAAAATCCAAATTACAAACACACCACCAAATAAGTGACCTTGAACACCTCAAGTCACACACTTCCTTTGGCACACAATCACCACAGAAATCAGAACACCCTTTGATTCTGCACTTACACACCAGTATTGAGAAATACAAGAGATACAAAAATAATTACACCTGATGAAGATCAAATAAAAATATTACAACAATCCTATTCCACTTCTTTGAGAAAACCCAAAAAGCTTGAATGCAAATCTTGAAAACTCAAATTTGTTTTCACACTTTCATAAATGTCTCAAAACTGTTATCAAACTTTAAGAGTGTATAACAACCTTTTTAAATATTACAAAAGTTTGTTAAAAACATATAAAACAGGAGCCTATTCAGTTAGAAAACATTTAAAGTTGATTTGCAAACATAACATAAATTCTGTTATGGATTTCAACAAACAATCAGTTGAATTCTCGAAACAACCGATTGAATTGGTTTGACAACAAAGTCAACGAAGTCAAATAGCTTCAAACCCTTTTCAAAAACCACTAAGTGTTAAACAACCGATTGAAACGATAAAACAACTGGTTGTTTTTCCACTTCTTTAAAAAAAATCTCTTTTAAAAAGGTTTTGATTCCAAACTGTTTTAGATTCAAACAAAGAGTGGATTACACATTAATCTACTTAGATCTTACCCACACAAGTAGCAACTTCAGCCTTCCATCAAACACCACAGATTTAGAAACATGAAAGCTTCAAGATCATCCTTGATAAACAATCTCCCCCTATTTGATGATGACAAATCCCTGGTTGCTTGTGTTGATCTGTTTGAATCTGAACCAGCACCTGCAAAACATAAACTATGCAAATACAGAGCATATATAACAACAAGTTATCAAGGCACACAAACCAGTTTTCTGCTTTACCAAATGAGCAGAAAAATCAGCCAAAAACAGTGCCAAACCAGTGAGTGTAGCAGCAGGCAACAACAGAAACAGTTTTCCAACTTTAAATCAGAGTTTTGTAGTTGCAGTATACACAACACAGAAACCAACACCTTCTCCCCTTATTTTTCTTCACAAATAGAATGAAGAAAGAGATAAAAACAGAATTAAGAAAGAAATTGTCCAGAAATTAAAGCAAGATAAGCATAAACAACAACTAAAATTGGCTTCAATCTTCCTTTCCATACTGCAGCTCAAATAGTTGGTTTTGAACAACTTCAATATGTTCATCCAGGTTCTGGAAATGTGTATCCATGCTCTGGAATCTATCACCAATGTTATGAAAATTTGTAGCACAGAATTCATGGAGATTCCTTTGGTTCTCAGCAAAGTTGTCCATCCTATTTACCATAAACCTCTCAAAATGAGACATTGAGAGAATCCTATCTCCTTGATTTCCAATACTTGTTCCAGGACCTATATCAGCAGCAACATGTTCTTCTTGAGCATCAACTCCAGCACCTTCAGCAACATCAAGTTATTCCTCTTCTTGTCCAGCTTGCACACCACTTGAGGAACCACCTTGATCACCATCTTTGCTTACCCATTTTCCACCAATCTTGGTGAAACCCATCTTACTAAGTGAACCATTTTTCACTTCAAGTGATGATTTCACAACTTCAGTCTGTTCTTCCTCAAGGTCCACTTCAAAATAATTCAAGAATTTAGAAATCAATATAGCATATGGATATTGATAATCACTTAACCTCATTGATTTCTGCATGTGTTCCTTGATGATGTGGATCCAATTGATTTTTTCATTGTTCATAATGCAATACATGTAGACAAGATCCTCCTCACTAAGCACAGAGTGATTGCTCCCCCTAGGTGTAAGCATCCACGTCACAATTAAGGAAATTAGCTTTTCATTAAATTTTAGACCTCCAACTGAAAAATTTCTCACTTTTGCTTGAGGATTCTTCAAGCAATTCTTGTAAAACTGAATTTTGTTAAATTCTTCCACCACACCAATGTTCCCTTTGTTGATTCGCAGCCCTGCATACTTTGATCCAGTGATGGCAGTCCATACTTCATGTGTAATCTCCATATCAACCCCTTTTACATGAGAAACAAGGTTATTTCCAACAAACTGAAGGTTGGTATAGAATACCTTTATAAGATCAGGATACATGTTCCCTAATATCTCCAAGAACCTCTTCAGCATTTGTTCCTTGAGAAGACTTCTCAGCTCAACTAGCTTCTGCTCCTTTAACCAGTTGAAAGAGATGAGCTTTGGGTTGTTTATTGTCTTCTACTTGTTTCATGAAGATTTTTCTCAATCTTTTCATCTTCACCCGAGAACCATGCCTCAATGCGTCCTCCCCTTCTTACAACCCTTGTATTGATCCTCTTTGATGAAGGGGGTGTGGGATCTATGAAGGCAAAGAGAATAAAAGAAAACAGGATGAGACTTTTGGCAGATTTAAAAACGAGCAAGAGATGCGGCAATGAATTGTTTTTGTGAAGAGAAACAACTACATATGAGTTTATATATTCATAAAAAACAGTTCCAATCCTAGGCATTTAGTGGGTTTCAGTCTTCAAGAAAGAGAATCTGGTCCAAGACTACACAGTGGCACGTCACTCAGTGGCATATTTCACATGGAAGTACATGAAGACTTTGACTAGTAAAAAAGGTTCTTAATTTTCCAAGAAATTGTGGAATATATTCCATTTATGACAAATGTAACACCCTTCTGAACGAAATCAAACCCATGATAAATTTATTTTGACCCATAACTGCTTGAGGAAAGAATCTGCAACAGACAGAATGCATAACAAAATTAATTCAATTTAATGTAGTGTTGTCAAAGGGAAACAATCGATTGTTTTGTGAAAACAATCGGTTGTTTTTCTGTGACAACAACTTAAGCATTTCACAGATTCATAATTGACAGGCAAAGATGAATCAGAAAGGAAGGCTTCACATACACATTACATAGATGAAAGATAAAGACATCAATCAATATTTTTCATACTACAGAATTAAAGAAAAATTCAAGAGAAGAAATTAAAAACAAGGAAAGTCTTATCCTTTTGACAAAGTAGTTATTTCAATAAGTCATTGTCCATGATCAAGAAATTTCTCTTGGCCTCCAAGAAGACTAAGCTGATACAACACAGTAATTGGAAGTCCAGAAGGTCCCTTCATAAGCTTGATCTTGTGAATCAAGACTCCTTGATCTCTTAGTAATTCTGCAAAATCATGAAATCAAGCAACAAGATTTGGTCCCCTTACAAATGTGGGTCCGTTGGCATCAACTTTATCATGAGGAACCTCAGAATTCTTGGGAATCCATCTCATTACCCCTTTAGGAACAAAAAAATTCCCAATATTGCAGAATCTAATTGAGTGACCTCTTTTCATGCAATAAAAACATGTAACAACCGGTTGTTTCGATTTTTCAATCGGTTGTTTTTCTGTCAGTTTTGAAAAAGACTTTGAAAACTCAGTTTTCTTACTTTGTGGATTAAAACCTAAACCTGCTTTTCCAAAAACACAATTTTGAGATGCCAAGACAGTCTCAAAGTTGGATTTACCCTTTGAAAGCCTATCCACAGTTTTTACAAGGTAGTGAACCTTCTTTGCAATAGATTCACAATTTTCACAAACAAGTGAGTTACACTTGCAAGAAGAGTTCTTGTAAA
>Ga0123341_1006240_pt1 | contig 10761 bp, 5 predicted proteins | sample Turbeapinknodule_FD_89959 | JGI IMG/M metagenome (GOLD analysis project Ga0123341, IMG submission 89959) | Root nodule microbial communities of legume samples collected from Mexico - Turtle bean Mexico pink nodule | ecosystem: Host-associated > Plants > Roots > Nodule | place: Mexico: Nepantla...
ATATAAAGTAGTAAGTAACTAAAACCTTGATAATTAATGGTTAGATACCAATTTAAAAATCATTTTACGAATTTTTATTAATAATAAAAACTACTTTAAATACTAATAATTTTTTTAGTTTATAAAATGATCTCTAATTTATTCAAATAGTAAATAATTATTTTAGTCTCTAAAATTAAATTTTATTTAATGATTTTCTTGTAGTGAAAGACTCGTATACTAAGGGTGGCAAATTAGGACGGGCGTATAAGCTGGTCCGCGACCCACTGGAAAAAACACAGGGTGGGTTGCTTACCGCTGGTTCGCCTCACATAACTCGCAACCCGCACGGGTCAAGTGTGGGGCGGGACGGATTGACCCGCATAATTCTAAAATGTAGAAACTTTTTTTGCACCTCTATATTTTCTTCATGTAGCCTCATATTTCACATTCTGAAAATTTTAATATCTTACTACGCATGTCTCGTGAAAATAATATGATAAGATCATTTACCTAATGCATCTAAATAATAAAAATTCTTTATTTAAAAAAAATATTTTTTTGAAAAAATATTTCTCATGCGGGCTGGCCCGTAGGCCAACCTGACCCACTTTTTGCTGGCCAAATGCGGGACAAGCCTATGCGAGAACAGGTCGGCCCGCATTACCACCCCGTTCATATACCTCCATATTTGCAAGTTGTTGTGAGTTATGTTATCTTAATTGAGGGTGATCTAGTTGTACTAGTATTATTACTTTTCAATGCTAACGAGAAATGAAGAGACAAAAAATTGATTGCCATAATCTTGGCATAGACTTGGACTTGATAGAAAACGTTAGCAAGAAGGATGCAATGGCTTAGAACACAATGCATGTGTTTCTAAAGTTTTCTCATCACCTTTCTTGTGTCATATTATCATTAAGTTTCTCAAGGTAGAAGCAACGAATCAATCCATGTAACAGATCAATGAACAAATATGTCTTCTTCAAACATCATCACAAGTTGAATGTGGCCAATTCATAGAATAATCAATTCTTAATGTTAGGGATGACTTGATTTCCCTCAAAAAGGGTTTAGTTTAATTTGAATAGTTAGTTCTAAGTCTACGCAACTATATTGTATATAATAATATGAAGTTAATGAGGCCGCAAGCAAAGAATTTGTAGATGGAATGACATTTGAGAATAATTTACAGATATCTTTGATTCAAATTCAAGCTGAAAAACAAACAAGACAAAAATAAGGCATTATGATAATATGATGATTAAGAACTACGCTAACCATTCTTTTTCAAATCGGACTTCGACTCATTGGTGCCATATGCCAGATTAATAACTAATATGATGGTTCCATAAAAAATTGCTTCTTCTCAAAACTCATCAGTCAATTCAAATTTGGAGTAGAAAATCTATTTGAATTGATATTTATTTATAAATTTAATTTAAAATAAATGAAAATATTATTAACATAACGTATATTTTTAACAAAAGTAAATAAATTATTTTACCAATTATTATTATTATTATATTATATATATATGAAATAATTTAGTTTTTTCGAAGTCATAATTTAGCTATTTATATTAATTTACAATTTTTATATCTAACTTTTTATAATTTCAATTTTTTACCTGTACTTGAGTAAATAGAAGAATATAGAATATTTATTAACCAGACCATTAATTGTAACTGGTATGCTGTATATAATAAATAAGATGACCATCAATGAAATATCTTATATTTTATAGTAATATTTGTTCTTTTGTACTAAAACTAGAAGATTTAGGTTAAATGTTTGTTATTATTATGATCATTTCTTTTAATTTATTCAAATTATTTTCGCTATTTCGAAGTTCTCAATTTGACTATTTTTTAAGAAATTAATATAGTTTTTTTTGATAAATTACATTAACTACTTTTCATAAAAAAAAATAGAATAAATCAAAGCAATTCAAAATGAGAGGATAAAATTGAAAAAATGTTAGTAGTAGACTTCAAAATGAATAAACCAGAGGAAACGTGATACCGGGTGATTTCAAAATCGAACCTTCCCGAGTCAATTTTTACGACTTTATCACCTAAAAATTATACTTGTTTTAATATACTTATAATTTAAAAGATAAAACCATAATTTATCAAAAACAAAGTAAAACCAAATCAAAACTTGTGAACACTTTTGAAAAAGGAAAGTAAGCACAATTTTCTAACGACTACATAAAAAAAGGTTAATTTATCTCCATTTAATTGCATATCACAATTTGAACGACCCGAACAGAGCACTAGGCATGGAAACTTTCAATAATATCAATTCAATAAAAACGTTTTAAAATAAATATTGATATTTGTCAGACTGAATATTCACTTATAATTTGTTATTTCCTCGCTAAAAATCCCAGTTTCAGGCTTAACTTATGGCAGCCTTGGGAGAACTTGAACCAAAAAAATACGAAAAACAAATAAAAAATAAGCTAAGAGCTGATTGAATACATTACTCCCTCCATCCACCAAGATGATCTACATTGCTTTGTAAAACAGGTTTACACGGCAAAGGTAGAAAAAATAATGATTTAACTAAACAGAGGATCATGTAACAAAATAACCCATAAATATTTAATCACTTGTCAATCGTTCTTCTGGTGTACACTCCTTTAGCATTATAAAATACTCTTAAAGGATGTGTTCATTGCCCTATGACATTTAGAAATAACAACTTACAGGGATTTAAGAATCCAAAAAACTATGAATTCAAAATGAATCCCTGTGGGTCTAGGCCATTCAACCCAACGTGAAAATCTGTTGAATTGTAGGCTGTAATTGCGATCTTCCATGACAACAACTGTGGCCTCAACAGCTTCATACGCTTTGTTCAGTTTGTCATCCATTACAGGGGAAAAAACAAAAGTTTAATAAAATTCTATCCAACATGAGTTCATCCGTCCACCACAGACTTAAATGAAACATGAAGGGGAAAAATTACTGAAGACACTTTCCTTTTAATATCCATAAATGTTGCAACAGGCTACCTGCAGATAAATCTTTCCTAAAGGATTATTAGTGAGACATTTAAATGGATTAACACATGTATGAAGGACAACCGAGCAATCTAATTACGACCACAACTAACAGTTTTAATCTTTTATTTAATCAATCTTAAATATCAAAGCACAAGAAAATCAAATTTCAGAGTCAGGAGCTACTATTGATAAGCATCAGCCTAAGCAATGATATGTCATTTGGAGAGGAGAATAAAACCCAATTCTTAATTCTGCTCTGCAGTTACATGGTGCAAAATGGAGACACACCACCATAAAAATATTGGAAAAGAAATTGTTGGCAACAAGCCTGATTATTAAAGTATGTGTTAAAAGAAATAAAGATGAGCGCAAAGAACTGAAAGGAACAGCCTCTCTATTAGTAAGACCTCTTCTAACTATAGTAGCAGAGGTTGGAGATATAGAGAGGGTTGTGTATTAAGACAAGTTGATTTAGCATTGTATATTACTTTCTTTCAATTGAATATTTAGCATTATATATTTCTCTGGATTTTGAATTGGTATCTATCAAATATCTACTCAAAATTCTTTCGTATCCAAAATTTAAGAAGGAAACATGTAATAAGGAGGCTTAGGTCGTTTTTTATGGTAATGTTAAAGAATATTTGAATTGAAATATAATAATATGCGGTTATTACCTGTACAGGACACAGAACACAACAAAGATCATTCAGCTTCCCAGAAGAACTCTCTGGGGATCAAGTTGTCCACTGCAATAACTAGAGGGAACAGCTGAAAGCTCTAACCTTCCTTTCCATTCTTCTCCAGGTTTCAAAGTGATAGGCTTCTCAATAGCAGCAGCCTCTACACAGAGCATATGCTTGTACTCATCATCACCAAAATCAGCCATGGCCTTTGCTTTCTTATCCCAAGGATTCCACACCACTGCACAGATTAATAATAAATGTAACTTTAAGAAAAACCATAAGGCAGAGACAGTCACTTTAATGTGAACATAGAGGCATCACAACTCATTGGTAATGAAGGCATGTGTAAATATCTACTTGGTTCAGACTTGTTGACTGACAGTTTGCACCAATAAGCTATCAATTCCATGCTTATGATTCTTCCAAGTTCATTACTACTGGCTTAAAATGTCTTGCATGACTAGATTACAAATGTGTTCCAAGTTAAATTTGGAAAATGTCATTGCCAGCTTAAATCAAGTTTCTAGCAAAAGTCACTATCACCATATTGTTGCACGTTATACCTTACAGTCTTACGTGAAGATTTTAGACATGAAAATTAGAAGAGATATATTTTACAACATTATACCTCATTCCGTTATTGATCATATACACATATATGAAGTAAAATTTTGAATTAAAAAATAGAATTACAAATAATGGAAGTTCCAATCAGTACACTTATGAGTAACACAATTTCTATATAAGATGGACTTAATAATACACACCAGCATCAGGAAGGCCATCTTTACGCACAACGAATGTTCTCTTCTTTTCATGGTCAATAATTGCAATCTTTGTGGGAGTGCTCAGATATATCTTGTCAACCTATCATATCAAACAGAAGAACCATTTTATAATCAACAGAATCCATGAAACATCAATATATCAGAATTGGCCACATGATGTGGCTGGAATAGGTCAACTAATACTAGAAACCAGGTACAACCATATAAAAACCAGATCAGGTACGTGTTTTTCTTTCTTTTGTTCCTTTTTCCAAAATTTATTTTTTGTAAAAATGTGTTTCTTACTTAAATGGGTTGGGTAACCCAGATACAGAATGGGTGACAGCATCAGACAGAAAATATATTGTAATTCCCACCACCTCTATTACACCATGTTAAAGAATGAAAAGGAGGAAAAGAAATAAAAGATAAGCAAAAAAATAAAAAATAAATAAAACAGGAATGAGGGGAAAAGAAAAAAAAAAGGTTAGGATAGGGATTGGGATGAAGAAAAAGAAACTGACTGATCGTTTCTGTGAATGATGAACAATACACTTTTACATCTTTTCATCCTTCCACATGTGCGCATGTACTCGCACAAGTTGCCAAATCAAAAACATTGTTCAAAAAATGTGATAGCCCACTTTTGGCATGAATTCAATACTAGAAAAATATTTAACTGATAAAAAAATTTAAAAAAAAAACATCTTTAAGAACTATAAATTGTTTGAATGTTCTATAGAACTAAGTGCTGCTGCTGAGTCTATCAATTTTTTTTCAATTAAAATAGAAACTGGTCTTTTAAGTTTCACCTAGAGTGTTTTTATATTAAAAGTAAAGAAATATATTTATTTATTTCAATAATTCAATTTACGGAAATAAATCCAAATTGTACACTTAATATCAGTGTCTTGCTTCCTATAAACAAAACAAGGGAAAAAGCGATCATACTTCTGATTCAAACGTTAAAGCATCCCCCTGTTCAGTAAAGCGCTCCTTGTTCTGTAAATTATCAAGATAATCCAGGGTCTCCAATCCCTCCACTCGGACTTCACTGAATTCATCAAAATAAACAAGATGCTAATCCATTTTTAATTATAATAACAAAAAATAACATAGAGAAGACCCAAAAAAATACAATCAGAAAAAAAGTCAGTTGAATTAGCATTCAAATTAAAGAAAAGCAAAACATAAGTAGATTTTTTATAAATACAAAAATTCTAATTTCACCAACCAAAGGATGAGAAACTTAACTAAGTATCAAACAGAAATATTTCAGCATACACTAAATTTTGGTCATGTACATATGCACCAAAAGTTAACTTGGATAATGTGATAACATTTGCATACTGAAAATTTCATACAGGTAATGACAATAGCTTATTATTTTACACTGGGATACTGAAAATGCATATATCCATACTCTATCATCATATACTAAAAGCAATATACCAACATTTGAGATTGTAGAAGTTTGAACGGCCATGCATTTTCACATTCCAGCATAAATCTTGGCAACACAACAATCAAATATTTTTAGGTTCATGTGGGGTTCATTACATGGGGCAAAACCAATTGTGCCATTGGACTCTCAAAATCTGAATTTCCAGTAAAACAGTTTATAACGTGTATTTTAATGGCTTCTCCTCTAATTTTATTATGCATTCCTCTACCCCCATTTAAGAAACAAACCAAGCTATACACTTCCACCCACGCCAATCACCCACAACAGTGCTTTTTTATCCATTTCTATCATAAATGCACCTGATTTGTAATGAAGAACTTCAGAATAAGTAATTTTAAGTAATTCAATATAATAAACAGACTTAATTATGTTTTTGGTCCCAAAATATGTTTCATCTTTTCTTTTGGTCTCTAACAAATATTTTATAAACACTTGGTCCCTGAAAAAAAAAACCTTGTTGCATTTCATATTTACCGTTACATTGTTTTTATTAACTTAGACACTTCACCATTGGAAAACATGTTATAATATATTTTTAAGGGACCAAAACAGAAATCCAAAAATATTTTAGCAACCATTTAAAATAGCCAAAAAATTTCAAGGAAAGAGGTAGCAAAATAAAAAGCCAAACATATTCCAGGAATCAAAAACACATTTAAACCTATTAATTATATTGATAACTACCAGAAGCCACAATCTTTGTTACAAAATTCACCAATTAATGATAAGATAATAAATCCATTACAAAATTTGTGAAATGTCATCACTGAAGTAGACAAATAAAGTTTGCAAGTAAACAGTAGCAAGTTGTTAAATTTGACAACAGTGTTAACTTATAATTTTAAAACATAATATTATCACTAAACTGTGATAAAGTGTGAAAAAAAGATAACCTTATGTCTGATACAGAGAAATATGTATGATATGCAAAGGTGAATGAAAATGGTTTTCCCTCGGTGTTTGTGTTCCTGATCCGTGATGTCAACATCAGATCTCCTCCTGGTCCCAAAGCTATCCTAAGACGGTATTCAAAGCTACAAACAAACAGCAAGGTATATAATAACATAAGGAAATAATATAACCAATCCAAACAACGAGATTATGAGGTTTAATAAAAAAAGGTAGTTGAAAAGTAAACATAGACAACATATGTTTAATACCAGTGAGGCCAGTTTTTTGAGTCTTCTTCAGAGGGCTTAAGTATCAAATCAACAAAGGCTTTGCTCAACGTATTTGTTGGAAATGGAGGAGGATCATCGTCAATGGTCCACAATCGATTTCTAGCAAATCCATGTTGGTCAAGGGTGCCAAGGCCTCCAAACTGAAAACAGAGAGCAATTTTCCATGTTCATGTCACCTTGAATGATATGATAATAACACAGTATTTTTTAAAAGCCATTTTCAAATTAGATGATATTCAGAAATAGATAGTAGAAATTTGAATTACTGGATTTTAATTTATTATTGATCTATTATTTATTTATGATTTGCAGATTGAGTTTGATCAAAAGAGTAATAAAATCCAGAAAGAAAATGGACTTTTAAATATAAATTACTCTTTTGGTATTTTATTTGCAGAAGTGGTGTTAATCAGAATAGCAGTTAACACGCCACAGGGGATTTCCACCCAGCATGCATGATCAACCACGTTCAAATATGGTTAATTTTATCCAAAAACTGAGCAAGAGTAAATGAATATGATTGTATACAATTATGATGCCTCACAAGCAAATAATAGTGTTGTGAGATTATTCAAATGTCTAATGATGATTAACTTTTCCTCCCAAATGGCTCTAAGAGTAAAGAAATGTGTATAAAATCATCAATTTTAGCATTAAGTAGTTAATAGTAGTACTATGAGATTATGAAATGTCACACACAAGTGGATATCTTTAAAAAGGTATTAATTAATTTTAGAACGACAGTCCTTAAGTTTTAAGAGTATTGTGAACCATTAACATTTCACCTCTCATCCCTCTTCTTCCTTTCTCCACTATTTTACCTCTTCTAAAAATGCATTACGATGACAAAAAACAATAATGAAAAGCAAAATTATGTAAGAAGTACATACTTGAGGAAAGCAAATTGGAATCCCTCCACGAATTGCCTTTGGAGGCTTGAATACAGCCTGCATAAGGAACAAATTAACAGTAAATAATATGATCATAGTTTCTCTAATCAACACAAACGCTCAACTAGAAAGTATTTAAAACCAGAGTGAGATGGACAAAATAATTTGCTTAATATGATTTAAAGCTATTGAAGCAAAGATCAATATAACACGGAGTTCCAACATTTTATATAGTAGATTATAATCAGGATAGAAATTCACATATTTCCCAGCCAAGTTCGAGAAACTAAATCCACCTCAAAATCAGAAAGGTTTAGATATTAATGTGCCATAAAAACAAATCAATATCTTGAACCACAGAAAGCTCCTACAGTTATGAGAAGTCAAGTTATTACTTCCGATCACTCAATGTACAGACACATTCAAAGGATAACAAAACTTAGCAAACCAATCCAGATCTATAGCACAAATTCGTATTCTATCTACTCCATTCCGTCATTACAGCACATAATGGGGGAAAAAAACACAAAACTATTGAAACTAAAACACGACGAAATTAATGAACTAACAACAAGATATGAAATTAATGAACTAACAACAAGAGATGAAACACAAACACGTTCCATCACACTTAACACACACACCTTACTACTGAGAAAAAGCAATTCCTCGCCGTGGTCGTTCTTCCATGACGTCACGTGAGCACCGTACAGATACACCTGAATTAAGATCGAAAAGCAAACGTCAGAATCAAACAGAGCGAGAAACCGACACAATCGGTTTTTCTTCATCATTCCGTTAATTCTACGCTTTACATAATCGAAAACCAGTGCTGAAAACCAGATCAAGCATCATAAGCTAATTAACCGCGATAACAGTCCACAAAAACCTAAAACACCAGATCCGAATAAATTCTCTCGAGATCAGCACTTCGCGGAGCAAAACCGCAAATGAGAAGCGGCGAATGCGAAGCAAAAGTGGAAAACAACGAACGGAACCAGATCAAGGAAGAAAAACGAGAGATGCATTATGAGAGGAATGATAAGCGATTACCTCGGCGGAGGAGCCACGCGATTCGCGGAGGAGAACCTTGTCGTGGCCATTGACTCCTTTGCAGAACTCAACGTACGGAGAAGAAGAAGGTGCAGAGGTTTTTTCCTTTTCGCCACTCATGATAACAATAACAATAATAATAATAATAATGTTAATGATAGAACCTAAAAGCGGTGCCTATTGATGCTTCACTCTATCGATTCTGAGTATATATACTAACAGAACAAACTCGTAAACTCTCTTGATTTCAGGAATTTTGGATCGCGCGTTCTCAACTTCACCGCCACTTCTCAGAGGCGAAGCTACGCTTTTTTGTTTCGTTTCTCGGACACTCCCCCGAGATCCTCTCTCATATTGTGTGTACGTGCAACCACACCTCAAAACTTTGTTTTAAAGTAAATAAATAAAACTAAACTTAAACTCCACACAATTTACAATTTCAATATAAATGCTTTTTTTCTTAATTTTATAGTTATCTTGTTTTTTATTGCCTGTTTATTTATATTACTTATTACTATTTTCATAAATTCATTTACTTTTAGGATAAGTATTTTCAAGTTGCACCAATAATTATGTATATTAAAAACCATTTTATACTATTAAATTTATGCGTATTTATTTTAGACTTTATACTCTTTACTTATTTCTCAAAAAAAAATTGTGTTGATGTAAATATTTATGTAAAAGAATTGTTTTGGTTTCTATAAATAATATAGTTGTTCTTACACGAGTTGAGAATAAGACATCTCTTTTAACAGTTACAATTGACTAGTCTTCGATTTCGATCTTTGATCTCGGTCTAAGATAGATTATTTGCAAAAGGCATCTGACACTCAAATCATAAATCGGGATTTGATGGTGGATGTATTAACTACACTAATAAATACGTAAGTTTACATTAAGTGAAATGCATATTAAATATAGCATCATAATGGATCTCTAATTTTATACATGACCTCTAATTATGGACATGCATTAGGTCGATTCCTTGAATTAATTTTGATTTTAGAGTAACATTTCTTAACATAATTGTGTCAATCATATTATATTGAGATAGTGTTTTGTTAAGTTTGAGAATCACTTCAATCATGTTGACACGTTAACAATGTAGTTAAATCCTCATCAACCACTTATGTAATAATAGTTTAGTTAGAGATGTAAGTTTGAGAATCACTTCAACAATGTAGCTAAATCCTAATCAACCACTCATGTAATAATAGTTTAGTTAGAGATGTAATTAGTTGACGTGATACATGTATAAGGTTAAAATGATTAACGTGTATTACTAAAATTACATAAATAATTAACATGATCGACAATAAGACCTAACAATATGATATTATTAAAAAATATTATATAATTGCTACTTTACGAATTAGTTTTTATGATTTAACGTGAAAAAGTTTTCAGTTTTAATCTTTATATTACTTTTATTAATATGAAATTTTCTACGTAGTCATACCCTTCTTTAATTTTGATGAGAAATGATTCACATAATCAAAACTAGTCTTGTATCGACCTATCAATAATAATATAGTAAACAAATAAATATATACACAAAAGTAGTTTTACTTTTAGTGTCCACACTTTGTTTTTTCTTGATTTAGCAACTTGCAAACTTTACTTTCTATATTTAACTTGCATCTTATCCTTAATATGTACATATTTTTCTTCCTTTTCCTCTTTTGTATACCTATATCAGAATGAAAATAACAAAATATAGAAAA
>Ga0123341_1006242_pt1 | contig 10760 bp, 5 predicted proteins | sample Turbeapinknodule_FD_89959 | JGI IMG/M metagenome (GOLD analysis project Ga0123341, IMG submission 89959) | Root nodule microbial communities of legume samples collected from Mexico - Turtle bean Mexico pink nodule | ecosystem: Host-associated > Plants > Roots > Nodule | place: Mexico: Nepantla...
ATTATATATTATTGAAGTAAATCAAAATAGTGGTTCAATAAGTTTTTACAACTTTTTGCCTTATGTTATTTCCTTCTATTAATTCAATGAAACTAATTTTAATACCTTTTTTTAAACATCTCATTTTAAAATTTGAAATAAATACTTCATTCTAATACCAAAATCAAACTTTGGTTTGCATGAATGAATGGGCCATTCATATGAGTGAAAAAGTCCATTCTTTCTGCACCTCCATACTTCTTCCTGCATCTCTATACAGTCATCGAAATGATCATTATATCATTAATGAAAAAATTTATAGTATCCTATACTACTAAAGTTTTTTCCAAAATACAATTTAGAAGAGTTATTTTGAATTATACATTCCAGAACGTATTATATATGTTATGAAAAGTTTATTTCAAAAAATATTTTTCTGGAATTTTATTTTTGGAAATACATTATTGAATTTCTGAAAGTATTTTTTGGAAAGCTTTCAAAAAAACATAATCCGGAACTCATTTAAAGAAAGAGTAAAACAATCGTTTTTGAAAATTGATGGGGGTACAGGAAGAATTCTGACAAGTGCAGGGAGAAACAGCGTTCGGAGGAATGTTAATTTGGGCCTTGGGGCCCATGAAAAATGGTGCTTGCATCTCCTCTTGTAAAAGTGGCTATTGCATCTTCCCTCCATTCACGCTACGCCTCAATCCATCTCCAATCCTCTTCTCGCTCCCTAATCACATTCCACAATTTCACATTTCCACTTCCGATCTCCAATTCCACCTCGCCACCGCCACAACGCCGATGGCGCCCCCGACGTCGTTGTTTCCACCGGTGCCCGTCGTCCCCGACCTCCTCCGATCAGTGTGCCGTTTCTGATACCCCGCGCACGCCCTGGCGAATGCAGCTCCCCGAACGAATCGCGAACCCTGGAACGGGTGGGAAACAACGTGATGTGAAGAGATTAAGGTTGTTGGCACTTCGCGGGTGTTTTAACTATTTTTAATTATCATCCATTGTTGGTTATTATTGTTAGTGTTAAATAATTTGATATTGTGGAGAAAAGGGGTTGGGGGAATTGGGAAATAGTAGCAGAGAGAGGGGAGTTGTGGAAGGTGATGGTATTGAAGGGAGAAGAACGATGAGTGGGGTGTCATTGGGTGTGCGCACGGGGAGCTATGGTGCGCTACAAAACGGCAACGTTTCTGTGCCCATGCTTGTGCGTAGACCTTCAAAGACGCTCCTCTACAACCCCAGAGAGAAAGAGAGGGGTTTCTTTTTTATTTGCCGGCTCCTTGGGCGAGGCAGGGTCGCAATGCTCCTCATGTTTGCCCTTGGCCTTTGTGTTTTCGTTTTTGGCTGTTTTACTGTTTACAAAGGTTAGTTACTTCCTCTTCATATTTTCTGTTTTCTTTTTCACCCTATCATTGCCTCCTAGATATTACTCCCACCATTTCACTTTCTGTAATTTGATCATTTTTAAATTTCTGATGTTATGATTCCAAGTTTATTTTAATAAATACCACACTTATCTAATCTTTTTAATATTATCGTATATATTATGTAAGTAACGAGTAAGAATAAAATAAAGAAGAGTGTAATAAAATTTTAGTAAAACTTTTAATCATTAAAACATCTCAATGGTTAGAAGTTGTTTAGCGTATGTTTAGGATAATCAATTGTTGCTTGAAATACATCGTCCACTAGAGTTGCTTCTACAAGCAACTATTCCTTTAAATTAAGAAAATACAAAATTATAAATTGTTTAGATTTTTTTTTATTAAAGTAAAATTGAGTGTAAATTAATTAATGATGATATGATACCATGAAGATGACAAATAATATTTTTTAATGTAGAAAACCATTCATAGGAATTGTTTCTATAGGAGATATTTTATTGATTTATTGCTTTCGTGTGAGAAAACATTAAGTAAATGGAAGGAGTTACAAATAATTAATGATTAGATGGTTTGAAACCACACATGTTTATGATAGAGGCAGACTCATTTTTTTTTTTTCAATTTACAAGAAATAATTAATGATACTTCAAAAATTGGATGAGACCATTATAGTTCTAAGTATGTTCACTCTAGATTGAAATTACTTATTGTAGATACTCTTTGTCTATTGTTAGAATTCTTGACATCCGTTTCAAGATATAATTATGTTGGATTTATGCCCATGACATTTCTATGAATATTAGAACCATTAATTAAGTTTTAGGAGAAAACTTGGTGCGGTATTTGAATCAGACATTTACTGAAATTCTCAACTACAAAGTCAAATTCCAATTTTGATTAGAAAATATTACTGACAACAACACTTATATATCTACTTGTCCTTAATTTTATTTTGAGTAAATTCAAGAATAGGTTCAGCCTTCACCATGGAAATAAACATGAAGGGTAATGCAACATATCTACTTTTAGGACATGATCAATACTCAAGGGGTGTTTGATTATAGGTATAATAATACATTTCCTAGAACCACATTTATAAGAATATTATATATGGGGATAATATTACTAAAAACATTTTAAGACTATGATCGGTTAAGTTTTAATATTCCCAGAATTATTTTCAAACTTTGAAATATTAGAATAAAAACTAAGAATATAAATGGAAATATAATTAGATTAGAAAATAATTCCCATATTTCTTCTGGAATATAACTTTCTCACTCCTCATCATATTAAAAATGAAGCAAAACAAAGTATTGTTACTTTCTCAGACATGAACGGTACATGGGAATAAATTTTTAAAACTCATTACAATACAAACATGGAAACTATATCCCCTGGAATAAATTTTCATTCCTTGTGCAGCAAAAAACACTTTATTCCTTGAAACAAACAGTCTAGGAATAATTTTTCAAAGCTAATGAAGAACATTGAAATATTGCATTCTCAAGTTCACATTTTTGGGAATACAGTTTTAAACCTTGAAACACTTTGCTTTGCATCTGTGTAATATACTCATTCCATCCTACCATCACACCAATTTAAGTTTCTTTCACACGTACTAAGAACACCAAAAAATTGTCGTTTCTTGAAACAGTTTTACTAAAATAGTCTTGGACTGTCTTCAATTTCAAGAAAATTATAATAGATTGCATTTTGAATTATTTTCTTAATTTTTAAATGCTTTATTTACACTAGCGGAAACACAACATAAAAACGTTTGTGTATCTGCATTTTTTTATTTTTATATTTATATATAGTTATGTTTAATGTTAAAATTTGAGTAATTACTTCATAAAACATATCTTGTTTCCATCTTTGTCTTTGTGCTTCTTCCTCTATGTCTTCTTTACCCCTCTTGATTAATGACTTCTACACCTTCGTATCCAAAAGAAGTCTGGAAACAAAACAAAAGACATGTAAATAAGCTTAAATTCCTCTCCAAATCGTTGCAAATCTGTAACACAAAACACAAAAACATGGTTAATTTTCTAGTTGTAGTGTCATATGAAAAAAAGAGAAAAAAAAATGAGGATAAGAAAAGAGAAAAGAAAAAAAGTGAGAAGTTTTTTTTTATAGAGAGAGAAGTGGGAAGTTGTTGATAATGTGGGAAGTGGAAAGTTGTTGACAGAGAGAAGTGAGAAGTTATTAAGGAAGATAAGTTTGGTTCTAAGAGAATGTGTACACCAAAAAATAACAATAATTATTGTCCAAGATAACAATAATTATTATATATTTCTAAAATAATAAAATAACATATTAAAATAAGGATAAAATAGAAAAGTAAATGTGTACACTAAAAAGCGGTTAGTAAAAAAATACTATTTATATATAGGTATAATTAAAACAATTAAATTTATTGAATTTTTAATTTTCTGTTTGGTTAAAGTTTTTGAATTATCACCCAATATAAAAGGCTTATTACAATATTAAACAATACTTAATAATTCAAAATATTACCAAACCGGTCAAATTTTTTCAATTCACATGGACCAGATTTATTTTAAGTGACATCGGTAGATGCTATTTTTAGTTGATGTCATATATAACTATCTTGACTATCATTAATTAGGTTTTTTCGTCAACCTCTTCACTTATGTAGGTTCAAAATATCCCCAATTGATAGTTGCTGAAAACAGTTACAGTCAAGGTTAGTCAAAAGATTATCAAGTCGACATTAGAAGAAACCTTGACCATGGACAAAATATAACATTAGTGACGTGAATTCAAAAACAGTCTTGCAAACATCGACCAAAAAATAGCTACAACACATTAATAAAAAAAATCTAGATAACATCCACTGAAAAATAAAACCTTAACTTATGTCAATTGAGAAATAATCCTAGCCTAAGCCTTAGTGGAAAACTTATTCCAACAATATCAATTGAAAAATAACCTCTGTTAACATATATTAAAAATCTGACTTAAATTGATTGAATAACAGTGTCTTTGACATTGCTGAGAAATAGTCTGTTCAGACTAATGCCAATTGAGAAATAACTGACTTGTTAGTCGAACAATATCTTTGATCAGCATTTACTGAAAGGCAACTCGATTGTCATTAATTGAAAAAAATGTGTGGTTGACATCAGTGGAAAAACATTACTGATGTTAACTAAAAAAACTCTAACCAGACTGAGAAATCCTATATCGGCAACAGAAAAACTGACAAATGTTGGTAAAACAAAAACTACGATTAACTTCAGCCTGAGAGAAACTTGTCGATGACAGTTGAAAGAAAGAATGCCAAGCTAACTCTTTTCTCAGCCGAATTGACAAATTTCTTGTCTTAGTTGAATTGATGATGTCCCAATCTGAGGAGTCATGATGTCGTGACCGAGGCCGAGTCGATAAGAGAGTATAAAGAAAAGAAACATAAATTTGACAAAAAGAGATTATGGCCATTTTTAAATTTTTACTTTTTGTGTGAAATTTGTAATTTTAAGTAATTAAATTATTCTCATATTTTTATAATTTCATTTTTTTTTAAAATTTTCCTTTCAAACAACATATTTTATCACAAAACATTTAAAATTCTCTATAAAATGAAATTACTGTATTAAAATTTTTCATCCAAACTCACTATCACTCTTCCAATAAATGCATTACTTTTATTGAAATAGAGAAAATAATTAACTTTAAGAGAAATTAGTAAAAAAAAGTAATGTTTGAAAGGTGGGAACACAATCTATTTTTGAATTTTTTAGAAGGCTAAATCTGCCAGTCATTGTAGGACGGAGGAAGTAATATGGTGTACCACAGAATTTCATTTGCTATCATTCCAATGATACTTTGCATCTTATAAATTTGTAAGATAAATAAGTGATAGTATAATGAGTTTCTGTTTTGAACTTTCTGGCACTGTTAGTTCATGTCTTGTTTGTTGAAGTTGAATATTGGTTAAGATTTAAGACATCATTTGAGATATAGTGTTTTGATTTAGGACTTTCCCTGGTCTTGTACATGAGTTTGTCTTCAACGTTTCAATTATCTACAATTAAAAATCTGTATGTTTTATTATGTATTTGGTATTGTGATGAACTAGGTGGAAGTATCACGAGTGAAATTGAAGATACGAGATCTTATGCCATTACTAGGTATGAAATTTTAAGACCCAGAGGAGTAGTAGAAGATAAGTCCCAGGATAGTAATTCTTCTAGACTGTTGTCATTGACAAGTAGATACAGAAGCACATCTAGGCCACCTCCTGCTCCTAATTCATTGTCCTTGTCCAAGTCTAAAGGCAAAAGGGTATATTTTCCTACTTGGCGGCATCGTTGTGACCGTTTTGCATTTCCTCCTCCTCCACCAGTTGATAGAAGACGAACTGGACCACGCCGTAAGCCTTATTTTTCCATTTGGCCTTTTTTTCATTTCTTAACTCAAAAATTATATCTCGAATATAGGTAATAGCATCTTATTTTCGAGTACACACACTGCATATTTAGTTATTGTCCCTGTAGAATTCTTTTAATCGGGTTCTTGCTCTCTTCTTTTTCAGCATGCCCTGTGTGTTATATTCCAGTGAAGCAAGCTGTAGCTAGTATGCCAATTTCCCCATCAAAATCTCCTATACTTCGTAGTCTGACATATGTGCATGATGAAAATTCAATTAAAAGTGAACGACATGGTGGCTCTGATTTTGGTGGATACCCTTCTCTGGAAGAAAGGGATGCTGCTTTTGATATCAAAGAGACGATGACAGTGCACTGCGGGTTAGTTCATTTTTGTTAGTTGTATTTAATTTTCTCACAATCTGGAGATTAATATTCATGGAAGAATTTTTAAAGGCTACCCACATTAGTATTAGTGCTTTGTTTACTGAATGTATTTTTCTTCCCTTTCCTGCATTGGCATAAATTCTTATCAGATTTGTCAAAGGAAGCAGACCTGGTCGCCTGACTGGATTTGATTTTGACGAGGCTGATCTCTTAGAGTTGGATAAGTACCATGATGTCATTGTTGCATCTGCCATATTTGGTATGGCTTATTATGACTAATGTCCTACAGAGATACATCTTGTTGTTTGTTTTCTTCTTCACATATCTCCCTTCAATCTTTGCCAGGAAACTATGATGTTATACAGCAGCCCAGGAACATCAGTTCAGAAGCAAAGAGAAACATTCCTTTCTATATGTTCATTGATGAAGAAACAGAAATGTATATGAAGAATGCCAGCATTTTGAGTAGCAGCAGGAGAGTTGGATTATGGAGAATCATTGTTGTCCATAATATTCCTTACGCTGATTCTCGGCGTAACGGAAAGGTTGATTGCTTACTTTTTGCTTCTCACTATTTTATTGTAAAATCTATCATTCGCATTCTTGAAAGTTGTACCATTTTCAGCAGATATTCTGTGTTTTCCAGACACAGTCCCCCCTTTCAATTGAAGCTTCTGATTTCTGGCCCTCAGCCCTATTTTTGTTTATTTCCATCTTCTTCCACATTTCAACATGTTTTATGATTGGGGAAATGATTTTACTTGTTGATACAGTATTAATAACACAATCAGAGTGTATAGAATTGTAGTTAGTTGGTAGCTTGAGCTTACGACTCTCTTACTCTAAAGTCCAAACTAATTGCAGAAGTTGGTTTTCGGTTCTACCTACCTCTGTGTGTACTATGAAATGGTTTTTTGTTCTAGAGCACGTATACAGAACTTCATTACATAAGTAAAGAGTTGAGGCTTCCACGCCCTAAACTTGAGGAATTTATTTTTTATAAATTTAAATATATGTAGCATTTGATTTCATAATGTATGTATACTGTTTTGTACCAGAGTAATTAGTGTTATGATTTCTTAAATCTCATAGAAACTTGTTAGGAAAGCTGAAAAGGAAAGGGAAATGAATTGGTTGAAAAATATGGTGAGAAGGAGTTCTGAATTATTGCTTTTTTATGAAGTATTAACAAAATAATTAGATATATATTCTACTGAAGTTGAATTAAGATTTTTTTTATACATTCCCCCCTTTCTGGAACTTACTTTATATGGTCTCACGATGCCGCTAAACTTATTGCAGGTTCCAAAGCTTCTTTTACACAGGATCTTCCCTAATGCCCGATATTCTATATGGATTGATGGGAAACTTCAGCTCGTTGTGGACCCATATCAAGTTCTTGAGAGGTAAAAGTCATCTCTGCTCTCTATTTTATTAAAAATTAATTTGGTTTTTATTTAGTGGGATAAATTTTTATTTGCCATTATTTATTCTATTTACCATCATTTAGATTTGAGAATAAACATGACATTGTTTGCTTTCAAATTATGTTCTAATGAAAATATATGATTTTGTTTATTCATTTAGTTGTATATTATTGATTTTGATTTGGCAAGTTTTAGATATTATAATAATAACTATATATTTAAAGGATTTACTTACCAGGTTGTGAATTTTATTCACTATTTCCAACTTCAATAATACTTGTGCATATTTTTTACCATTTGATATGGTACAGTCAGAATCTAGCACCTATGCTATCATCTATATTATATATAGTAAAGGGAAATTTCAAATAGTTCTCTTGATATTTTCTAAGAAGAATTGAATATTTTGTTAAATCTTTTATAAATAGCTATCAATCCACATATCCAATTTTCTAAATTGAATCTTCTTATTACACGATAAGGACTCTGATCTCTGATCAAATGACTCTTATTATCTTTACTTTTGGTGAACCAGAGGTGACTTGAGCATCGTTAATAGTTATCTTTAGGACAATGGTTAAGGAGTTTAAACATATAGTATTAAATGGAAGCTGATAGTATTTAATTTAATATCTTGGTCATTTGGCTTTATTTTATAGCACAATATATGAAGAGGATATATGTCAACCATAAATTGTAAGGGTATTTTTCTAATATCTTCATTATCATTGCCTTTCATATCCTCCAGGTTCTTGTGGCGCCCAAATGCTACTTTTGCGATTTCAAGACACTATAGACGCTTTGATGTATTTGTTGAAGCTGAGGCTAATAAAGTTGCTGGAAAATATGAAAATGGTTCCATTGATAACCAAATTCAATTTTATAAAGTCTACGATGGTTTAACTCATTATTCCAGAGACAAGCTTCCTATAACTAGTGGTAGGATTTTTTTTTTATATATTCATGCCTGCATGTGTGCCTGTGCGTGTATATAACTGGTTCCTACATCTTAAAAATCTGAAGTCTTGCTTATGGCTGAGTTTCTGCAGATGTTCCTGAAGGGTGTGTTATCATAAGAGAGCACATTCCAATTACAAATCTATTTACTTGCTTATGGTTCAACGAAGTTGATCGCTTTACTTCCAGGGATCAATTAAGCTTTTCCACAGTAAGAGACAAAATAATGGCAAAAACGGGTTGGAGTATTAACATGTTTATGGATTGTGAAAGACGTAACTTTGTGATACAGGTTTGTATTTGTGTCTTGCCTTGTACTTGTGTTTAGTTGTTAGAAAAGCCTACTAGTTTTTGAAGTCAACATGCACTTCCAAATGTTTGTACTTCCATTTCTTATGAAAAGTAACTGAAGGTCTTTTAGCATTTGCTTTATTTCCTCTTCAATGGTTTTGGATTTTGATATTGGTGATTTGTGATGAATTCTATTAGGGTTACCATAGAGACATATTGGAACAGATGCCTCCACCAGCTGTTGTAACCCGGCGTCCTAGTGTACCTGCTTCTTATTATAACAAGTTTCATTTGAGGAATCATCCCAGACGTGGCAGAGGAGAAAGGAGATCAGGTTCAAATCATCATCACAGAGTATTCGGCACTGTTATGAACCACATTTTGATTTAGTGTTATCTTCTTCCACGAGGCTTTTTGTTTTCTTTTTATTAAGTGTAAATGCATACATTCTTTGTTGCAAATTTATACTTCGAAGAGCTCCCAGCAATTTTGAAGCTGTTGCTTAATGAATTGTAAATATCTTTGATATAACTGATTAGATCTTTACCACCTTTTTCCAAAAGGAAAGAAAAAAAAGGGGTTCTCAGTAGTGCATTCTGGACACTTGAATTATTACTCATTTTTTTCTCCTCTGGCCTACCGTTGCTATATAGTTGTAGATCGTGTTTGCCTGCTGTTAATTTGTGTTTCCGTTGGATGTTCGTAATAGTGTTGGAAAAATTACATAAATAAAAATTGGCGTGTGGAGAAAACTATTGAAATATGGTATCATGACCGAGACTATGCAGCACAGTAATCTTCCTTGTTGCTTAATCGTGTGTGACAGATGGCACATGTATTGAATTATGATTGTGCGGTGGATGCATTAAATTTTGCGGTAGAAAAGAGAAAGGGGTAAAGGATAAGATGGAAGGAAAAATTGTATTATATTCATGTTATAATGAGAAATGAATACAAGGTATATATAGGTTATGTTAAAACAGAGTAATAGAATCTCACAAAACTCAATATCCCCCTCAAGTTTAGAGATAGATGTTGACCAACCCAAGCTTGGAAATAGCAGAAATAAAATCACCACGTTCAAGTGGTTTTGTGAGAACATCAGCAGTTTGATGGTTGGAGGAGATTGACAACTGCTGGAAGAGTTTGGATTGTAGTTTTTCACGTACAACATGTCAATCTATCTCTACGTGCTTCGTTCTTTCCTGGAAGCTTGGATTGTGAGCTATATACCTTGCATATTGATTATCACAATAGACAACAGCTGAGGTCTGGACCTTTATCTTGACCTCATCGATCAAATACTTCAACCATTGAATCTCACAGGTTAAAGTAACGAGGGCACGATATTCTGCTTCGGATGATGATCGCGACACAGTAGACTACTTCTTGGATTTCCAGCTAATCAGCGAAGAGCCCTCAAAAACACAAAAACCGGTTGTTGATCGCCTAGTTTGTGGACAACTTGCCCAATCTGAATCACAGAAACCTTTAAGCTGGAGATCCGAATTGTCAGAGAAGAAAAGTCCTTGTCCAGGAGTTCCTTTAATGTAACGTAGAACTCGGTGTTCAGCATTGTGATGTTCTGAAGTTGGTGCTTGCAGGAATTGACTTAGAAACTGGACACAATAGCTTATGTCGGGCCTGGTATTTGTAAGATATAGTAGCCTTCCAATGAGTCTTTGATAAGCAGTAACATCTTTTATGGAAATTCCTTTTAGAAACATGTTCTTTGTATCCTTCTTCATAGGTGTGGCACAAGGTTTAGCAGCAAGTAGACCAACTTCGTTGATGATGTTTAGAGCATATTTCCTTTGGGAAACATGAATGCCCTTATTAGATCTGGCTATCTCGAGACCAAGAAAGAACTTCAAATCGCCTAAGTCTTTTACTTTAAAAACTTTGTCTAGGTGTCGTGTAAC
>Ga0123341_1006243_pt1 | contig 10757 bp, 5 predicted proteins | sample Turbeapinknodule_FD_89959 | JGI IMG/M metagenome (GOLD analysis project Ga0123341, IMG submission 89959) | Root nodule microbial communities of legume samples collected from Mexico - Turtle bean Mexico pink nodule | ecosystem: Host-associated > Plants > Roots > Nodule | place: Mexico: Nepantla...
GTAAGAAACACACTTTAAGGGATGGGGAGGGGGCGGATGAAATCAAATAAAGCCTGATTGCTGAGATCATTACACAAGTGAACGCCAAAATCACCAGATCTACACACACCCACCCTACCTCAAAAAATAATGAGAACAAACAAGAGACAAAATCGTCATAAAAGCTAGAGTTTTAACAAATTTATTCATTTGGATGTTAGTTTTGGAAAATCTTGCAATTTGAGCTATGGAGCTTGCTCAACACCCCATTAAACCAACTTGTAAGGTGGGGAGGATTATCCAAATCTTATAAATTAACTTGAGCCATATCTCTAGGGTAACTTTTTTTCAGTTTCTGGAAGCTTTCTCGTGCCTTTAATTCTATTTATTTGTTGTAAGACATCTCAATGACAGTTATAACTGTCACATTAGGCATCTCGTAGGTTTCAAGCTACTGTACAAAAAGTATACAACTGTATGCAGAAGTTGTGTTGTACAATTGATAAATATAAAAAATACAAGATTTTTTCTTTCCCTCATTCCAATACAAACAATGCAACAAATTCTTAGATCTTGGACCAAGGACCTAACTCAGACCGACCAAATTGGTTTCTCAAGTGAGGACTGCCAAGCTTAATAGGTCATTTAAATCACATCTCAAGTCAATGTGAGACTAAACACAACCATTGAGGCTACAATTTATGTAAACCGAAAAGAAGACACAACTAAGATGGACTAGGAGTGCCCACAACTAAGGCAGCTTTACAATACTCCTTCTCGCACCTAGGCTAGACTTGAATAGTGAGAGGGAAAAAGAAATATATTATTAACTTCAATCCACTAATTACATCTTCAACTCCTCTATATGTAATTTTTATACTCTAGGGAAGAGAGAAATATTGAATTAAAACCGTGTATTTCTAAGACAGCATAGGTGCTTTATTTATATTCAGAAAAATGAATCAATACAATTAAGAGAAAACATTTTTGTATCTTTTATTAGAGATCTCACATCGACTAAAGATAAAGACTTTCAATACTAAAGATAAAGGCAAAGATGGCTTATGTTTGCTCATTCGTAGCCATGGCTACTCTTTAACGATGGCATCGTTATCAACTGGATGTCAAAAATGTTTTTCTTAATGAGGATTTGCAAGAAGAAATTTAAATGGAGCAACCTCTCGGCTTTGTTGCCCAGGAGAGTCCTCTAGATGGGTGGTATGTCATCTCCCCAAATCCTTATATGGCCTAAAGCAGTCTTTATGGCTTGGTTTGGAAAATTTAACAATGTTGCTCAACAATTTGGTATGACTGGCAATGAAGCAGATCATTAAGTTTTTTACTATCACTCAAGTGTTGTGTGTATTTATCTCGTAGTATATGTTGATGACATTGCTCGTACAGGCAGTGATCACCATGGCATCTCACAGGTAAAATAACACCTTCGTCTACCCTTTCAAACCAAAGATCTTGGCAAACTTAGATATTTCTTGGGGATTGAGGTAGCACAATCGAATATTGGTATTTTTATCTCTCAAAGAAAATATGCATTGGATATTTTGGGGGTAACTGGGTTGATGAATTCGAAATTTGATACTCCCATGGATCCTAATGTCAAACTTCTACCCAACCAGGGGAACCTCTCTCAGATTCTGAGAAGTACAAAAGATTAGTTGGAAAATTGAACTATCTTACTGCTAGTTGTCCTGATATTTTCTTTGCAGTAAGTGTGGTGAGTCAATTTCTTAATTAACCATTGGAATGCAGTCATTCGTATACTAAAATACATTGAAGGCTTTCCTGGAAAATGTTTGTTATATGATCACAATAACCATACTAAAGTCGTATATTATTGAAATGCTGATTAGGTAGGATCTCCATCTAATAGCATATCAACTTCCAGATATTGTGTCTCCATTGGTGATAACTTTCTCCTGGAAGAGTAAGAAACAAAGTGTTGTGGCGAGATCTAGTGCAAAAGAAGAATTATAAAGCTATGGCCTCGGCTACTTGTGAGCTTATTTTCCTTAAACAGTTACTTAAAGAATTGCAATTTGGAAAGGTCACTCAAATGACACTTATATATGATAATCAAGTATCTTTTCATATTAGCTCAAATCCAATTTTTTATGAAAGGACCAAACATCTTGAGATTGATTGTCATTTTATTCGAGAAAATATTGTATCTGGAGATACAAGACTAAGTTTGTTAATCAAATAATCAATTAGCAGATATTTTTACTAAATCGTTACAAGGGTTTAGGATTGATTATATTTGTAACAAGTTCGGTACATACAATTCATAACCAGCTTGAGTGAGAGTGTTAGATATTATTATATATTAGGAGATATTATAGATATTTCTATCCATGTAATGGGCTTAGACCATATTTTTTGCATGTTTTTTCTCTATATAAACATAACCCTATGTGTTCAATATACACAAAGGATTTATTCTATTTTTATTTTATTTTATTTTAATATACAGTATTTTCTCAACAGATTTGTCAAATAATCCCCTTAAGAAAGTTTGTGCTAAACCCCGAGACAAAATAGACCAAAGATATTCTCAAGCATAAATTTAGATCTAATGCATCAAATTCAAACTGTAGAAAACATCTGAAAATACCAGCTTCAAGATTGAAGTCAAGTTCCTTAGGAGCTTCTTTGCACCATTCATCAATCATAGGGTTAAAGTTATATTGCGGCTCAGCCCATGCAATCCAATCAACAATTGACTTTGCATTTTTTAAGTCCTGAAAAGAAAAAATGTAGGAACAAAAACCTTTTGAAAGGCTCCATTTGACCTCTTTATCCATTCATCCATCCAAAGAACAAGAAACAAACCTCCAGTATCACTGTCTTGATACCATCATGTTGAACTTTAATTACCACTTCCTGTCCATTAAGCAGAGTCGCTCGATGGACTTGTGCTATCTGCATAAATGAGTCACTCGGATACAATTCACTCTACTCAATAAGGAAAACAGTGAACTTACAAAGATTAATTATCTGTTATATAATCATCCTTGGTAGCAAAAATATTCTTAAAATCTTACTGATGCTGTTGCCAAAGGTTCGTTGACAAAATCAGCAAATAACTCATCCATTGATTTCCCCATCTCTTTCTGTATGGTGCCATAGACCTTGCATATATAAACTAAGTTCAGAAGTCTAGAAGCAATAGTGACTGAAGAAATAAACTGAAATTCTCAAGTAGGTTAGGAAATGAGGCCCTTATTCTCGTTTAAAGATTGTGAACTCCAAACTATCAGTTCCATTTTCAACAGCAAAGTGATAATTTCACAGACAACAAAAGTACTAAAAATTTAATTCTATAGTATCCATCCATCATTCAATGAATAAAACCATCTCCAATGCTCAAAAAATGCAGTATTTTTTTATTAAAATTACACAATGTATAATTTTTCTAAATGCATTTTTTTCTTCCATAGCATAAACTAAAACAATTTTTGAAGAAAAACCTCTTCCAAGGGTCGAGGAGGAAGAGAGTCTTGTAACTGCTTCAAAAGACGTATATAAGCAGCAGGAAGCACATCTGCACGAGTTGACATATATTGCCCAAGTTTAACCCATAAGCCTTCCATCTCTATTATCAAATTTAGAACACGCTTAGCATTACGCTCATGTGCCTTCTCCCACATTGCAGCTTGTCTAGATTTGCTAGTCCATTTTTCACGTTGTTGTACGCCCTATAGAGATCAATTGAAGAGTGTAAAAGTTCCATAGACTTACTTAACTAAAAATCAAAAACTGGCGTAACCAACAAAACTCACCTTATAATCTAGGTATATTACTATAGCCATTGTAAATACTCTAATCCGTCTTCTGTAAATGTCTCCCCACCCCATTCTGGCAGGCAAGCTATAACACATAATCAAGCAAATCAAGAACCCAGAGAGTCAAAAAAACGAAAACAGAGTAAAATTTCACATTAAGCATTTTAACAAATAAAGTTCGGATAACTTGGTTATTGAAGGAAAATATTCGTGTAAAATATAGAAAGAGCATGTAGAGCAGTACAATACTAGTAATTAGTAAACATATAGAACAAAACAACTTTTATATTATTTAACATCTCAATAAAATAGCCCTAAGCTCAAATTTATTGAAATTAGTATTTCAAAGGTTAAATATCCTTATAGTTAGAACTTAGAAGTCAATGTCCTCGAGCATATACTGTTTCTCCTAACAGTAAATTGGATAAATTCTAAGAAAACAAGAAAATCACAGTGTAATTGAAAATTTTAATTTATAATCTTTTCAGCTACTGTCACTGCTATGCCTGGACTTCTTCCCATGAAATTTTCAAAAGTATCACTGAAAACTTAACTCGTCGGCATGAATATCTCTCCTACCCAAAGTAAACTTTTTCATCCCAAAATTTTGGTTCATTTCTTAAACCCAAAATGAAGTGTTCATCCCGAAATTGAACAACCCCATCCAACAATAATTAAATAACTATATATACTCGTAAATAACAATAACAATAATAAAAACAATCTCGTACAAGGCAGAACCAACATGTCACTCGTACATACTCAATAAACCGTGTACCAATCCACCATCGATGATTAAAAATCGTGGAAAATATCGAAATTCAAGAGAAATTAGGAACATCCACTACCGTTAGCAGAGAAATTTAAACAGAGATAATTGAATTGATGAGTGAGAACTAAAACGCATCGAAAGAGAACCGAAACAGAGTTGATGAAGGGTTGAGATGTCGTTTTCGGGAAAACGGGGAGAAGAGTAGTGAGGTTATTTACCTTCGAAGGAAGAAAGGAAGAAGGGAGCACAAACTAACTGTTTGGGCGAAGTGTTCTGTGTGATGTGTGGGAATGAGGTAGCAGTTTTGGAAAATAAATAAAGTGTTTAAATATTTTTTAAAAGAAACATGCTTTCACCGAATCTTTTGCATTTTTCAAAGTACCGAAATAGAAATATTTGTTAAAAGATTATTGAATTTATAAATCTTTTATTTTCAAAAATATTAATTAGTTGCTAATCTTACGTTTAAAGGTGTACAAAAATTCCATTTTTTTAATAATGTACGAAGGTGGAAAATTAATTTCTGATAAACTCACACTGACTTTTATTTTTTATTTAATATTTATCCCCTATAATAATAATAACATAAAAAGTTAATAAGTTATACTTATAGACATATAAGAAAAAACATTTCTAATAGAAATTTGATTCTCGAAAATCCATCATAAATTCTCTTAAATTGAGCTAAAACATTTAAACTTTTTATCTTTTTTATTTTTTTATTTTAAAATATTCAATTTATTTCATATAATTGAAAACTATAAATTATTTATACGAACTGTGATAATGTACTTTTAGTATCAGTTCAATATCATTGTGATTTTCTTTTTAAAATATTTATTTTTGTTATTATAAATATAAGATATCAGGACAAAGGAAATAAATCAAACTTGTTAAGAATGCAGGAATTAAAAATGTATTGGTAAGAAATTAAGACAGTATCTCCTGCTAGCTCAACAATGATTCATTTTCTATATAGTGTTTTCTTTTTTTCTCTTTTTCTAGCAGGTATTGTACTAGCTTCTTATAAATACAAAGAATATTGTTCAAGTTTTTAATATATTTTAACAAAACATTAAAATTAATATGAATCAATCTCAATAAGTCGGTTAGGAACTGATCATTCAACCAATCAACCACAATGAGAAGGTCACATGATGACACGTGACCGATCGATCCATGAGCAACAAGTCATGGGTTGATCAAGTCAGCAGGATTAATCCACGATTAAGGGTTGTTTAACACAATCCTAAACATGAACCAATCCCCTAATTCCGGCTCACCAACAAAGGTCCATTAAGGTAATATAAATAACACAAACCCCAAAAATCAGGTTTATGCCCAAGAGCCGACACCCTAACTGACTTGAGCGTTAGAGTGTTTTCTGCAGATACCATTCATCCCGTTTATGAGACCGGACGACCGAGAACAAGAAGGAAAAACGGAAAGCTTAGAGTGACAATGACCGATTAAAAGGAGTGAAAGAATAATTATTCTCTAGACCCAAAAACAGAACAAATATATTTTGAAAATAGTAAAGAAAAATAAAACTAAACGCATTAAACGACTGGTACGTCAACGTGGTATGAAGGGGATTGGAATTTTCGTAAGCCGTTTGCTTGCCAACCAGGAAAAGTGTACGAGGCTTCCTCACCAAACTGTGGAAAAGCCAACGCCTTTTACCCTTTCGTCCTTCAGCCCGCGGAATTGGACTAAACCGCGCGTTCGCGTAAGTACCATACACGTGTCATTTTTGGACCATTCTTATTCTTTGTAAGCACCAATAAAGAAATTTTGATTAATCCACGGACTTTTATTATTCTTTATTTAGTTTATCCGAAAAAAGAATATTATTATTCTTTGTAATTACCACTAGATATTTAAATTACAATTAATAAGCTTCTATTATAGGTAGAAAATTTCCAGGTGGTTGAGAATTAAAGACCGGCTTATCTGTTTACTTTTATGAAGAAGACATGGCAAAACGTATGAACTTAAACTTATATTAGTGTATATGTTCTGTTTATGCAGAAAACCGAAATGATAAAAAGAGGAAAAGTGTTTATATTTGTGTTCATCAATGTTATCGATTTTCTGTTTCAGTTTCTTAGTTTATTTTCGTTGTTGTTTTGAGAACCTTTTAAACTTTCTTTTGAGTGTTTTGAGTGCAGTGAGAAACACCCAAACATTTGGAGTGCAAATACTTAGGAAGTGATTTGGACATTTTGTTCTGACCATTATACTACTTTTTGTTATATTTTTTTGTCTTAGTTTTTGTATAATTTTTTTTTTTACTTGATTTAAAGAGATTTTTTGAGTCCGCCGAAGAGCTTAAGAAAGAAAGGAAGTGTCAAATATGGATAGCCTCATATGGCTCTTTACCATCTCCACCAACTCTTTGAACAACAAAAGTTAGAAATCCAAAATTTCTACAATGGGAGAAGAAGGAAGAAGACCATCAAATTTTGAAAGTGATATGGAGGAGTTTTATCAAAAAAGAATAGTCGCAAGGAAAGGGAGACAACATTAAAGATAGGGAAGACAAGTTTAATAAAAAATAATATTAGATTTTCAAAGTTTTTAGGAAATTTTGATCCCGATGTATATATAAAATGGGAAAGGAAGTAGAACAAGTTTTATTTTTTTATGGTCTTTCTGAATTGGACATGATTAAATTTTTTTACTTTAGAATTTGAGGGTTATGCTTTATTTTGGTGGAACCAAGTGACTAGTGATAATGAAAGAGACAAAATGATGTTACTGGTCACTTGGATGCTTTTAAAGATTACATGAGAAAAATGAGAAAAAGGTGTACGCCACACATTACAAAAAAGACTTATTCTTTAACTCCAAATGTTGAGGCAAGGTAATACAAGTGAGGAGGATTATTATAAGAAGAATAAAATTTTTCCCTAGGGAATTCGAGGAATTCAAAATAGAAATACAGAAGAGGCAATGGAACAAATTGATCACATCCTGTCCCTGCTTTCCTGAAGAAACAGTGAGAGAGTTTTATGCAAACATCTACCCAGTGGACTCCAATGGAATTTACAGATACTCATGGGTAAGAGAAGTGTTGCCCTATTTGCTATGATGCAGTTGCTATAGGAAGATACCTTCAAATTAATTTGGACTTAACTAAAGAAATGAAGAAAGAAACAAATAGAAGAAGAAAGTACATCTCCGTGGCAGCAGTGGTAGAACACATTTGTATATCTCCGAACAAGCAATTGGAAGAGGAAGAACTAGTTTTCCTAGGAAAATCTACAGGTCTAACATGAATACAATAGCACAATTATGAGCAAGCATCATGTTTGCTAACATTTTTCCCATGACTCGTGTTTCTAACATGACCTTAGACAAGTCACAATTTCTTTATTGTATAACTCAGGTCATCACAATGGACATAACATAATTAATCTGAAGAGATACACAGATTAAACATATATCTCTGCAAAGCCTTTGGTTTTTTCCAGCTTGATCTTTGAACTATGCAAAAGTATGGAGTAAGAGTACCTAGTTATCCAGTAAGCATCATTAGACCATCCACCACCAACGCCTATATTTTTACTCACTACACTAACCAAAGTCATAATCAAGTGCCAAGAAGAAGGGTAGCCACTTCAACAAGAGAAGAATTTGCAACTAAGTAAACCATACTTGAAGTTATTCAACCTGAGTCAAGGATGGAGGATGCTCTGAAACATATTTAGCAACAGTTGGTTGCTAATCCTATAACTTACATTGTGTTATTTAATTTGTTTTCCCATAATCAACAGCTGCACCAGCCAGCCACAACCTTCCCATTGATGATAGAAGAATATTTTAGAAGAATTGTAGCTTGGCTTGAAAATTCAAATAGAAATACCACTGCAACCTCAACCAAAGGATTTGTAAGGAATGAAAAAAATGTTAGACCAATAGTAGCATCTGCTTCTCTTCAAGAAGCTGAAACTTCATAGCAACCATTGTATATAGAGAAAGTAGAATGAGCTGAATCTTCTGCTACAAATAGTGAAGAATTTATCAACAGTATTCTTGAAGCTATAAGAGAACCTAGAGAAGAAAAATCAAATGAAGCAAATGAATGAAAGTTGATTTATCTTTTAGTTTGTAATCAAATACTTATAATTATGTGTGTGATAGAGTAGTAGTAGTTGTAAATCTTGTTTTACAAGATGTTTTGATGTCTTCAAATCCAAGTGAAAAGCTTGAAGACCTTGTTGTTGTTGTGTGTGTCTAGTTGTTTGAAACTTGTCAATTCACTCCTTAAGATGATCCAAGTTCATTAGAATCTTTAATCTTTTGAAAAGATGGGTTTTATAAAAAGCTGTTGAAGTTTCAACAGGTTGAAATTTTGAAAAATTAGCTTGTTTTACCTTAGTAGTTTTTGAAAAGGTTTTGAAAATCTTGACTTTGCTGTCAAGTCAATTGAACCGATTGTTTCGACAAAACAACCGATTGTTTTCTTGAAAACCTTAACAGAATTCTCTTAAGTGGTTTTAATATGTTTTAAATGATCCTAACTACCTTGGTTCCTTTATTTAATGTTTTTTACCACTTGGTTGGTCCATATAAAGGTGGTTTTACGCTCCTAATCTTGGAGTAAGAAAAAAAGTTAATCAAAACAGTTTTTCCAAGATTTGAAAGAGATTTGGATCATTCTTAAGTGTGTGGAATAAGATGGGGTTGTAATTCTGAACCTTAAGTTTTGTAATACCCAGGTGTATTCTATTCCCTTCTTCCTTAATTACTGTATTTCTGTATTTGTGTTGCCAAGGAGTGTTGTGTGTTCTTGAGGTGTTCAAGATCAACATTCTTGGTGTGAATTGCCAAAGTTAGTGTGTTTCTTTAGGGGTTCAATGTCACTACTTTGGTGTGTGGTGTTTGTAATCTGGTTTTGATTGCATAGTGGATTACCTAGTGGTTTCTGAGGACTGAATGTAGCTCTTGGTGTAAGAGTGAACCCGTATAAATTTGTTTGTGTGATTCTCTCTTTCCCTGATCTCACATATATCTGTTTTAAGTTGTTTTTATTAACTGCTGATAAAAACAACCGGTTGAATCGCAAAAACAACCGGTTGATTTTCTGGAAATCAACTAAAACAGCTTTGTGCATTTCTTTCCTTAGTTTCTTTCTCTGTGATTCTTCATTGGCTTTCATTATACATTCAAAGTTTTCGAAAATCTTTCATAAACAATTCACCCCACCTCTTGTTTAAGGCCATATATTCTAACAAACTTGTGTATGAATGTCACGATTCCCTGCACTAACACTAACCAAGGAAGCAACAAAGCTATAAAGAAAAGCACTGAGATGTAGAAGCTTGATCCCTGCATATGAAGAGAAGAAGGAAATTGCACATAATTATGCAGAAAAGTGCATAAAATATAGCAAACAAGGATGGAGCATCATAGCCCAGCACATGAAGAATGGCTCAGCAGATTGAAACTCTCCAAAAAGCTAAGTGCATCACCATACACAGAGTGAATTAATGCCAACACAATTACAAGAATTCTAGAGAAAAAGGATTGAGCGAAAATTCCTTAACCATGACGAAATCCCAAATTCACTTAGAAAGGGCTCAAGCTAAAATGAACCAAAGATAGGATCAATAGGATTTCGCCATTAGCCCTTGCCAAGCCAATCTTACCTCATGATCAAGATCTGGAGCGAAACCCTAATTCTTGAATCTCAAGAAGCTTAAGGATTGAAGATTGAAGCCTAAAAAGGATGGTTAAGGATGGTTAAGGATGAAGAAAGCCAATCTTCTTGGTGGATTAGCCTGCGATGAGTGAATCACTAATCTCCTTGAATCCCAATTCTAAAATCTATAAATAGGGACCTTGGGGCAGCGTTCTAAGCATCAAGAGGAAGAGGAACTTATAAGTACCAATGAGTGCCAAGAGGTAGAGAAACGAGATTAAGAAGGATTAACTGGGATCCTTAGAGAGGCTTAGACAAAGAGGTTATACTAGTTTAGGCTCAGAGAGTTTGAACTTCAAAATCTAATCAGGCTAAGAAGGCCAAAGCCTCAAAAGAAGTGAAGACCAATGATGGCAATCTCATGAAGTTCTTCTTAGAATCATGTAAAGGATGGTGCGGAAGCCATGGATGTGTGTGTGCAAGATCCTCCTAAGAGTTATGGTGATCTTGAAGGTGCATGGTATGTATGGAAGTTGGGAGGTTCGGCCAGCCCAAGGAA
>Ga0123341_1006248_pt1 | contig 10754 bp, 10 predicted proteins | sample Turbeapinknodule_FD_89959 | JGI IMG/M metagenome (GOLD analysis project Ga0123341, IMG submission 89959) | Root nodule microbial communities of legume samples collected from Mexico - Turtle bean Mexico pink nodule | ecosystem: Host-associated > Plants > Roots > Nodule | place: Mexico: Nepantla...
CATTTTATCAGTATTAAAGTCTTCTTAATTGATCGCAAATTTTTAATTTTTAATTAATATCGTATTATTATGACAGGATTTTTACTTCGAATTTCAGAAGTATTGAAGTCTTCTCGACTTTTTTTTTCAATGTTTGAATATTACTTAAGCTCGATTTTTAACAAAATTCATTCTCAATCAAATAAAAAATTTCTATTTCTTTAATTTATATATTTATATAATTCTCCTAAGTTTCTATTATTACTTCTTTTCCTCTTTTTATTTTGAATCACCATATTAAGAAAGCATAAATAAAAATGAATTAAATTTTAAAAGTGTTTGGCTTGAATATTAAATAACACGTTGTTTATTAAATAAAATTTATTAAATATACAAATAGAAGAAATTCATTAAGAAAAAAGTAAAATTCACCAAAATTTAATCAATAATAAAGAAGTGTGGTATGAAAATGTGTTTGATAGCATGTTTGTATAATTTTAGTAATCTCAATTCAATACTCTTTTTTTAAAAATACTTATAATAGAAGTATAGTATAAAAAATAATGAAAATAAAATTATTATTAAATGGAAAACAGCTCCCTGTGTTTTTTTGGACAGTAACGTCACGTTAGTTATATTTATTCATGCTTTTAAGGTTACGAAGGTGACACAACCCGAAGACTGAACACAGAACAGAAGCTCCTCCACCACGAGACACAGGGTTCTGCAAAGCCACTCCCAAATCCAGATTCTGCTCCCATTTCCTTTCAGCTAACAAAAATCGTTTTCGCCAGAAAAAAAAAGGTTTCCTGCAATTGGCTCCGGCGAATTCTGCCTCCGCCGGTACTGATTTTACCTCTCTTCACCTTAGTACAATTCCACGATTTCCATTACTTCTCTTCCTCAATTTTTACTTCTGATTTTGAGATCAAAATTAATAGTTTGCATTTGCAGATTTATTTTAGCTCATGTCTTTCACAACTGAATGTACTCAGTAGTTGGCGTGCACTCGAATACCAGCTCTTGATTAGTCTTACAAGTTCTTCAGAACAAAAGAATAACAAATATTAATTCTTTTGAATCTACATTTATATATGCTGACTTTACTTGAATGTGTTCACGCTGCCAGTTGAATGATTTTGTTATATCTGAATTGACAAGGGATCTCGTGTTGTTGAAGCATTAAAGTGATTTGATTTTATCAAAAAAAAATTATGTCTCTTCTAATTACGGACTTGGTGTTTTCAGGGCGTGTGAATGTTTTCTTGCGAGAACTCGCAAAGTTGAAGTGCGATTTGTACTGAGTGAGACCCTCGCTGGCACTTAGCCAAAAACGGGAAGAAGAATGATTCCCTTTTCCAGCATACTGGGGCACGAAAAGTGTGAAAAATACTTAGTTTTTAGTGGAGAATCTGCCCTGGAGGATAATTTTCGAGCCTTTTTGTATCTTATTGGCCTTGCTTACTGTTTTATCGGATTATCGGCTATAACCGCTCGCTTCTTTCAATCGATGGAAAATGTGGTCAAGCACACAAGGAAGGTAGTGGAGGTAGATCCTGTTACTAAAACTGAAACTATTAGACATGAAAAAGTTTGGAATTACACTATTGCGGATATTAGCCTGTTGGCCTTTGGAACTAGCTTTCCCCAGATATCATTAGCCACCATTGATGCTGTACAAAACATAGGGAAGCTCTATGCTGGAGGTTTGTTTTCACAAAGCGTTTGTCCTGCTCCTTTCTTACCATGGATTATTAAAATCAAGTTTTATTTGTTTGTCGATTATCATCTTGGTGAATTTGAAATCTAGGGATTATATGTCAATAAGTAATATTTTTTTGCTACTATTTTTCATGTTCTTAAACCTATGTCTTTCTACTTTGACAGACAGTACTTCTAAACCGAAATTGTATTTTTATTTGTAGACTATATAGAATACTAATTCGGTATATTTTGAATTATTCTATTCATTCCCTTTGTAATTCGCTCAAATTGCTAAGCAAATGTTAATAGACCAAGCAAATGATTTTTCATTATTTCCCTTGTTCGATTGCTAAACAAATGTTAATATATATGTACACATACACACAATGACTAATACATTGTTCAAATTTGGTTTGGTTTCTCGGAAGTGTAAATAGTTGTTCTAATGAATGACTTGAGTGCTTACTGTGACTTTCTTCCTTTTAAATAATATTTGATTGTGCAGTATTTGTTTTATTATGAGCTTAATTTTTTATGGAATTGTTAAGGGGCTTTAGACTGTTAATAAACCCTTTATAACTACTGAATATTCAGGTTTAGGACCAGGAACACTTGTTGGTTCGGCTGCATTTGACCTTTTCCCCATCCACGCTATTTGTGTAGTAGTTCCAAAAGCAGGAGAGCTGAAGAAGATTGCGGATCTAGGGGTATGGCTGGTGGAGCTGTTTTGGTCATTTTGGGCTTACATTTGGTTATACATAATTTTGGAGGTAATCTTCCCAAATTATTGTTTGCTTCCTTTTTATTTTCATTAACTTATTTCTGGTTATTTAAGAATTCTAATTTGGCCTACATTTCTCGCTAGAAGACTTCTCAACTTAGAAACTGTAGTTAACCTGTGCAAAATTTAGAGAAAGATAGTGAGAAAAGTTGTTAGAGTGCCGCGCTTCCAAGAATGTTAAATATGGTTCTTAGGTTTCCATGGGCAATGTCTATAAGTGCATTTGCAACTGCATCTCCTAAGTTAGCACTGAATAACAATCTTGTGTCCCAATCAGCAAGTCAGAATAATTATAACTCTTGATACTTAAGGTTGGATAAGTTTAAAATCTTTTGGGAATACTCATCAAGAAACTGAAAAGTAGGTGTGGACTCCAAACGTTGTGACTCTGTGGGAGGCCTTGTTGACAGTACTACAATATGGATTACTATTGATCCATGCTTATGCTCAAGACAAACGTTGGCCCTATATTTCTCTAACTATGTATGTGCTTCTACTTGCTTCTTTTTTATTATATTTAATTAAGAGGATGTAAATTTCATAATTCTCTTGTTGAATCTTTCAAGTTTGATGCCTTGTTTTTCATTTAAAGTGCAAGAGATGAGAGGCCAGAGGATTGGGTACCAGAGGAGACTCCTTGTTTTCAACAGGAAGCCTATCAGAAGGTGAATTTCTCTGAGATAAAGCATGTTAATGAAGAAAATGGGGACATTGCTGATATTTTTTCCATTCATTCAGAAAACCCCACAGGTAGGTTTGGCTTGACTTATCACAATGTTTTCTTCTCATGAAACAGCTTGTTCAGCATTAGAAACATCCTGAAATGTCAGAGCCATCTTATGTGCAAATTTTGTAATTTGTAGATCCATTGTATGCCACAGTACCTCAAATAGATGATGAGGCTGAAATTTTAGATAAAGCTAAGGAAACAATGTTGGAGGATACCCAGTTGCTTACAATTTGGAGACAGCAATTTGTGGATGCACTGAGGGTACTTTATTTTATGTTACAAGTGTATCTTTAAGAAAACAACCACAACCTAGCCTTACTACATTATCAATTGACATTGTTGAGCTCTTGAAGAGCCAATTTTTTCATAAAACTATTTAGAGCAAGATCTTATTCTAACATTATTAATGAAACTGTAACTAACTGACTCAGTTAAAGGTAATTGGCCACATTTTATATCTCTATTTTAATTCACCACATTTTAAGCCTCTTACATTCACCGATGATTGCCATTTTTTCTGTTTACTTCTAGTTAAATTTCCTGATAAAGTTAGCTCACTGTTTATGATTTTCCAAATTCCCTGAATCAGTTTATGATCCTGCACAATCAAATGACATATGCAAAATTGTAAAATGAAAATTCTTAACTAGTCAAGCTGAATTTCAGTAGATATATCCTTATTGTTACTTTATGTAGTCATAAATTGTAGACATTAATTTAAACATGGAACTTACTGTTGAAGTTAGGAATTGGATAGAATTCAGGCATTGCAGAGAATATTGTGAACCTTAATGTACTAACAAATAATACTTATAAAAATTTCGAACATATATTGTCAATATCTGAAGTTCAATCTGTAATTTCAACAGTTGGAGAACCCAGAAACAAAAAAATTCAAAAATATGTATCTCCTCCTACCTCGAATTTTCTGGCAATTGCTGCTTTTACCATGGAGATTTCTGTTTGCTTTTGTTCCTCCTTGCCAAATTGCTCATGGATGGATCTCCTTCATTTGCTCCCTGCTTTTCATCAGCGGGATAGCTTACATTGTGACTAGGATCACAGATCTTATAAGCTGTGTTACAGGTTTTCTTTCTCACTCGATGATATTCCTGTCCTATTTTCAGATCATTATAGATTCTAAGTAGTCTTTACAATTGTCAGTTTTGCATTTTTGAGTTTTTTTTTCCTCTTTGACAGGAATAAATGCTTACGTGATAGCATTTACAGCCCTAGCCAGTGGAACCTCGTGGCCTGATCTAGTGGCAAGCAAGATTGCTGCTGAACGTCAAAAAACTGCTGATTCTGCAATTGCGAATATCACTTGCAGGTCTTACATTTCGACATTCACCTCATTCTGTCTTTAGGAATCACTCCCATGTCATCATTACATCATGAGTTGCCTTAACACTTTTCTTGAATCATTAGTACTTATTATATTCCTGGATGCTTTTGATATTTTACACTTTAGTAGTTTATACCTTGATTGTTCTAAAAGAATGTTATTATCTCAAGAGGTTCAACTCCTTATTGGTGTGATTATGTGTTTCTAGCATCTCATCAGATTTAAAACATAATTTGATCGATACTGATTAGGTCTTTAGTACTAATATTGTGGATTTGGCTTATAGAAATTCGTGAAGTATGTATGCATGTTATGCTATAGGTGAAGATTAAAATGTGAATTGCACAAAAAGAATTATCTTAAAGTTGTTCTTTAATTATTGACAGTTGTGAACGTAGGTAGAGTTATTTGCTGAGAAAAACTTTGATCGAAGGCACCTAAACAAGTTTTGTAATTTACAAATGTTTATCTATGAATGCATTTTTCGAATATAACAGATATTTTTTTCCATGAAGTCAATTTCATAAATTAAAAAACTTTAATATCCATATTCATGGCAATTAGAAATAACCCAATATGTACATGCAATACCAATAGAGCAGAGATCACAGTTATACATATTCTTATTCATACTAATATAGAAATGCTTGTATAGCCTTCTAAATAACTAAAAAAATATTTGGTAGGATTTCAAGATTGAAACTTTACTATTTTGTAATATGTTTATTCTCTTCCATTCTATACCCATCTGAATCCTGTATTTATGAAGCATGGGTGAAAATATCGTTTGCTTGTTATGGCTTGCCAAATCATATTTTTTTATGTTGATTATTGACTTGATCATTTATTCTTTTTGCAGCAATTCAGTGAATATATATGTTGGAATTGGTGTTCCATGGCTTATTAATACTTTGTACAACTTCATAGCATATCGAGAACCTCTCCGAATCCAAAATGCCGGGGGACTAAGTTTTTCGTTGATTGTTTTCTTTTGCACTTCTGTCGGGTGTATATCAGTTTTGGTTTTGAGGCGTATAATTTTTGGCGCGGAGCTAGGAGGGCCTAGGCTCTGGGCATGGATTACCTGTTCCTTCTTCATGTTATTGTGGATTATTTTTGTTGTACTATCTTCACTCAAGGTTTCTGGATTCATTTAGAATTTTATATACAAATATTGAGTAAACACAACATTGATATATGAAATTTGAGCGTGTTAGTTAATAGTCTTTGATAAAAAAAAAATTATAGAGAAGAGTCTTTACAAATTTGTTCTTTTTGCATGTGTTTGTATTTTGAATATCTATAATTAGATAAAAAATTAAATGCTTATTTATATAAGAATTTTAATCTAGAACATATCATTCAACATTCTGAATTTTTATAAAGCAATTTGGATATTTAGAGAGAAAATAACTTTAGACAGTTCAATTTATTGTGTAGAGCTTAGGCAGTATCCTCTAGTGCATTATGTTTCCCAGTGACATCATACTTCGTCCACCTGGCGAACAGCGGTCAAAGCTGTGGTTTTTCTTCTATCTTTTCATGTATTTCATACACTTAATAAGTTGAAGATTTTCCTTTTTCTTATTTACCTAAGTCTCTTTGAATTGGGGAAGGGATTTGTGAGGATGAGAGGGAGTGGATTTGTGAAGATTAGAGAGGATGTGTGAGAATGTGAGGTTGTTTAGATTGAGGAATGATAGAGTGGATTTGTAAGAATGGTTTATTGAAATTTGTGAATAATGTGATAGTTGGAATGGAATTTATAATTTTTTTTAAAACTGTAAAATGTAAGTTTACAAATTTACCCTTGCGATTAAAAATATTTAAATAATGAGTTATAATATATATTTTTTTAGGTTTGAAGTACTATCAAATATTTTTTAGGGGTTTCAACTACACAACTCCCACCAAGATCTAACCTGAAAAGCAAGAGAAAATATAAATATAAATATTTAAAAATTAAAAAAACCAACAAAAAAATAAACAGAGTAAGAGAATCAATTCTCTATGTAGTTCAAATGCAAGGAGAATCGATTCTCTATGCAGTTCAAATGCAACGAGAATCAATTTCAATAGCACCAAAGAGAGCAAAATCGATTGTGGGTGTTTTATAAAGGCATGAGAATCGATTCTCTCATGAGTACAAAGTCTCCAAAATCGATTTTCATGACTAAAAGCTAAACAAGAATCGATTATTCTTTCCATACAAAATCTCCAAAATCGATTTTACCTTTTCCAGAATTCTTTGATTTCTTGCATAGTGCCCAATCTGAGAAAATTGTGATGCACATGTTAGAGTAAGGGTATCAGCGTAGAAACGTATACTCCTGCGTATAATCCTCTCAAATCCACGCACTTGTGTGAAGATGACAATTTGCTAACTACCCGCTCCTTCATCCGCACAGGCACCTCCAAAACAGTGAAAACAAACAAGGTAGTCACCTGCTCGCCAATCCTTACTCCAATCTCATCCGCAAAAGCAATCAAGGCATTAATGATGTTGCATTAGTCTTGGTTATGCTTCCATCGAAGAATCCAAGAATTGAGTTCTCCCTCGAGAGATTCGTTATAAAAACTTAGTTTACCTTGCCAACTCTGGGGATGTTGAGAATATCTTTGTAAAAGAACCCTCTGAATTTCTTGCCTCTCGTTTGTTGGATTAGAATTGTCCTCGGATGACACTCATCATGAAAATAGTGAAGCACCCATTAGTAGAAAAAGTATCTTAAATTTATCTGATTTAGTCTTTCTACTTTCATCAAAATTGTTGGTAGAACTCTCGTTTAGTCATAGTCACCTCCTTTATTCATCATAACCGAAATAAAAGAACAGAGAATTCATCCTGATATTTATTAAAAACATATAATTACATCCATTTTTAACTTTTAAGAACATGAATTTGGGACTCAGATCTACATTTTTAAATTTCGAACTTCTCCAAAAATATCGTTACTGGGGGAAAGTCAAGAGACATGAATTGGGACTCAACAATCTAGTAAAAAGATGCCCGATGCAGACGAAATGCTACTTTAAGAAAACTAACACTTGCCATCGACAAAACAATGTAAAGCTTCCATATTGAAATAATGTATCTGCCAGTTACAACAGAACTTCAGAAGGGCAACCAAATCTTGCACATCCAGCCAAGTCTGCGTAGGGAAGCAACCCACATCCTGAAACAAACATTCATGTCCACTAGAACTTCTAGTTTAAGCAAATGCACCAGCACATGCAGTAGCTGGAGCAGCTTCCAGCTGTTTCTTTGCAGAACTGTATTTTTTTGTTATAAACCTGGACAAATCAACGAGATGAAAATTTCAAAAATCGTACTATATATACCTATGCTTATTGCCAGAAACAGTATCCATACATAGATAATGTTTTGCCTACAAATAACACAGCAATACATGTTATTTTCAATACTATCCCTCTCCATTAATAAAGCAGATAATTGGAGGAAGAAAAATAATTACGTCGGTAATCTCTCAAAAGAAGAACTTGATGATCGTTATTGGTCAAATAGGAAACTTGAATCAGAACTATTATGTTTTTCAACAACCACAAGGCGGACATTTCAAGGAAAAGGGAAATAAATCTTTCAAATTTTAAACTTATAAGACAAGTAAATCATTCAAAAACTGCATGTGAAAGACAAATTGATATCAAGGTTTAAATTGAAGTCACAATTACAAATCCATGTCATTGTAGACAAATTCAGCTGCGAGCGAAATTGCAATGTGAAAGACATCAAAAGCCTTCACATTGTAGTTGCAATTGCAGTCATGGAAACATTGTGATAACCATATCATGCAGTTGTAATTGTAAGACCCTAAAAGCCTTGACATCGTGGTTACAATTGCAGTCATGGAAACCCTTTTTTAAAACGTCAATAAATGTCCGCATCTGAGGGTGTTCCATGGTGAACATATAGCAAATGGAAGGTTCATTCAATTGGGATTTACCACATTTAGAGGAATAATTACAGATTACAACTTGAATGCTTTAGATATGAGTTGCTTGCAACTTTCATGTGTATACTAAGAGGTTGCCAATAACAGATGGTGGAACATGGCAGAAGGCTAAAATTCCACCATCTAAACAAGCCATTGCATCCAATGGTGTTGATGAAGTGGGCCTCCCTTCAGAAATTGCCTGTGGAGAGGGGTTCGGGAAACTGTCCCGTTATAGCATTATGTCGTTATGGCAGCTCGGAGAATGGAATTATTAAACATTCGTACAGTACTACATCCTTTTGAAAAGAAAAAGAGAGTAATACTTTAAGCATAGTTATCAGTTTCAAATAGGGGCTTGCCACAACTAACTCTAAAAACGCTATTGGGACAACCACTACTTTAAATATCATAATACAAACTAAATTTATACTGCAAATAAAAATACTCAAAGAACATGAAAAAAAAATCAATTACAGGCTATACTGTGCACACAAACAATCACCATTAACCGATAGAACCAATAAGAACATAGCAACGAAGTCAAAAAATCAAAGATGGCGGTTAAATAAATACAAAAAAAAGCGTGAAAGAAATAGCAGAATGTGAGCTCGGAAGTTTAAAGGAAGAGCAGAACACAAGATAAAAATAGTCCTATAACGTGCGAAGGAATAGAGGTCAAACAGAGGAAACCTTTAATGGAATATTTTACCTTAAAAAGCCGAAGTGTTACGGGTAAAAATGGGTTTCTTAACCCTATGTCACAGTACCAGCCACAATATATGGCCGCTATTGAAAAGCACTCAACTATCTGAATCCCATAGTGCACAAGGCTGCTCCACTCCACTATACCCCAATAGTGAGGTATTGATTACTATGATTATAATTTCTTAAATAAAAAAGATACATACTTCTGCAATAGGAAAAGAAAAAATGTCGCGCATGATTCTCAAAAGAGACTTACGCTAATCCCCTAGATTTTGTGTGTATGGGGGGGAGGAGGGGTGGGGTGTTAATCCCCAACCAGTGCACCATTTCCATTTCCTATCTCATGCAAAGGAAAAATGTACACTAAAGTTCCAAGCCAAGTAAAAGGAGGTGCTTTTGTTACCTAAAGAAGTCCCTCCATAGCAACTCAAACATCAACCAATTTGTTCCAGTTTTGGACGAGCCATTACCACCATCATTCCGGTTCGATGCAGAAATGGATCTGCAATAACACAATTCACCAGTGAGTAAACACCCTATTCATACAAAAACCAATACCCTTAAACAGAAGAACAACACACCTGCTGGCAGTCTTCTTCAGTTCTTCATACATTGTGCGAGGTGAGAGACATCCCATTGCCAACCACGGAGAAATCTTGCAGGAGAAGTTGGCACCATATATACTGTGTGTTCCTTCCTTATACCCCTTGTGTGGCTGAGCTTCACACTCAGCCGCAAATTTTTTCAGCCTCTGCATTGCCTCAGTCTCCCCACCTACCATAGAAGCATTAGCACCAGACTTCCCATCCTGCACAATATAGATAATTGATGATAACAGTTGAAACCACTAAGATCGTTGATGATAACACTTGAAAACAATATGCATGAACAGCGAATAAACAAACCTGTGGCATTGTGGAAGATGGATTAAGGCCAAGGTCCATCAAGGAAGGAATATCACCAATCTCAACATCTCCGCGAGAAGGCATTCCCTTAAGCTGATCCAAAGCCTCAATTGTCTTCCTAACCTCCAATTTCTGAACCCTATCCCTAAACCCTCCGTAATTGGAAGGCATATCCTCAAGCTTAAAAGGCAAATCCTCTAAATGATACAACGTGCTTCCCCAGAAGTACTTTACCTCCACGTTCTCCTCCTTCATCGCCGCCTCCACCCTCTCCTCCGTCTTCGCCTCGTCGTGAGAAACCTCCCGGTGCGCGTACACCGCGTCGGCCCCGACGGCCTTTGCCACCTCCACCAACACGGTCTCGGGCTTCCCGATGCGCACCACGAGATCGGAGCCGCGAGCCTGGAGGTTCCGTCGCAGGTCGGCGACGGACTCGATGAGGAAGGTGGCGCGGTAGGGGCCAGTCTTGTCGAAGCCGGAGGCGGACTTGCCGTAGTCGGCGGGGTCGAAACAGTAGACGGGGAGCACGGAGAGGGATTCGCTGTTGGCGGAGGCGAGACACTCGTTATCGAGGACGCGGAGGTCGTTGCGGAACCAGACGACGGCGGCTCGGCGAAGCGCGGCGGCATTGGAGGGGTCGCGGGGGCGG
>Ga0123341_1006249_pt1 | contig 10752 bp, 3 predicted proteins | sample Turbeapinknodule_FD_89959 | JGI IMG/M metagenome (GOLD analysis project Ga0123341, IMG submission 89959) | Root nodule microbial communities of legume samples collected from Mexico - Turtle bean Mexico pink nodule | ecosystem: Host-associated > Plants > Roots > Nodule | place: Mexico: Nepantla...
AATTTAAAAACTATTTAATAATAATATAAATTAATTTAAAAATAAAATATTTTAGTTTATAAAAATGGTTTCTAATTTAATTACTATAATAACTAATTATTTTTTTTAAAAATTAGTTTTTATTCGATAGTGAAATCTAATGAAATCGTATAAAAAAAATTGTGTTGTTTTTCTTTATATCTTTTAGCTAACCTTGAATTCCTGATTTTGGTGTTTGTGAAAGTTTAAATTTTCAAAATCATGGCTTGCCCCAAAACTACAAACTATATCCTTCAAAGACTTGCAAGAAAGGTTTCAAAATTTATTAGAAACAAAATTCAACCTTTTTATTGTATTTTATTTGTTTTTACATGTGTTGTAATAGATAAATGCAAGTCTAAAATCACAAACCCCCTCCACACAGGCAAGGATAATCATTCAAGTTATTAAATTGCAATTGGCCCTTTTATTACAAACAATTATTGCCTTTGGGATTTTGAGAGCAAACCACATAAAGAAAGGCTTTCCTCCATTCCATTAGCTGTTTTCAGGTAATAAATCCCAAAATAATAAATAGTAAATGCCTACAGAAAAATAAAATCAACTCCACAGGTGACCTCAATAACCACAATTAAAACAAATAAATCAATAGGAAATATCTCTTCAAGACAGTTCTCTCCTTCAGGAAAACTGACGCTGGCATTGTTTATGATAGAGATGTCTTCTAATCAGTATGCATAAACAATTCTAGACAAGCAAGTCCACCCTGAGAAACCTCGTTAAGTATAATGATAATTAGAGCAATTAGTTGTGTGTGTATATATATATATATGCACATATGTGTCCAACATAACCAACCATATGCAGTACCTGTAATCTATGGTTCATCTTTTTATGGACTTCAAAGTAGAAATGTCTTTATGTGATAAATTTAGTGTTATGAATATTGACCTGCAAAATAAGCAAGCCGTTTTCAGTTCAATGTAAACATTTAAATATCTATGCGAATGGGAAAAATAAAATTTACCGTAGACCTTGAAGATAATCATCTCCCAAAACCAACTGCAGCCTTTCTCTTCTTGCTGTTCTCTATCTTTTCAGGGCTTGGGAGTCCAGTCAATCCTTCGTACTTGTTTTCCAGGGCCTGCAATAATTTAACCAAAACCGAAAAAAATTATTAACATTCTTGACAAGGCCTACATGCAGCTGAGTTTGGTCGAATTTCAGTTTTCTTGACAAGGCCTACATGCAGCCGTATCTCCACAAGTAGATATAATATTTTCAAGATTTGAACTTACGAGCGACATCTAAGTCACAAGCTACCTTACAGATTTCACAATACACCTTACAGCTTTCACAAGGCTCACTCATTTATCTAAAGAAATAAATAATGTATTACAAAATCAAAGGAAGATATACAAGTGAAAGTGACAGAGTGACAAAACAGGAAAATGATTTTCTAACCTGTAACTGCCCGCGAATACTATCAAGAACATCTTCACTCATTCTGTCAAAGAAAAGAATTCCCTATAGACACAACAACAATATGTAAACATATGCTTAAAATTACATTAGTCATGAGCATTGTCCATGATCCAAGACATGACATGACAACATTTCGAAATTGACAAACACTTCATCAAAAATAATCCAGACAAAGACCTTGTGGTTACAACTCATGTTCTTATAAGACTTCAGATAAGACATTTTCACTAAGGGTCTTCGTCAGAACAGATTCAAGGATCTTATGAAAAATTGAGAATAATTGATATTCATTTTTAATATTGTAAATAGTGGTTTATTGGGACAAAAATATCTTCAGGGTCTACATATTGATTATGATAAAATATCTTTAGAATATTTCTATTTATTTTAGCATATATTTTTTCCTTATTTTAGAGAGATTGATTGTTACAAATAGAGGAGGTGAGAATGTAATTCATGTGATTGCTATCAATAAAAAATTTCTTATTTCCTTGTGTAGTTCAAGTATTTTAGAATTTCTCATATTTTTAAAGAAGGTAACATGTGTGCTAATAGTTTAACAAACCATAGTATTGGGGAAGTGTAGAGTGATGCAATAACATTCTTATATTGATTTAAGTAAAAGAAAGATACAAATCATAAAATATAATGAAACTTGGAAACCGAGGTACAGGTTTTATTTGTACAATAATGCTATGATGAGATATTTCTTGATATTTTCTTGACCTTCTTAGTTACCCATTCCTTCAATCTATCATATTTTATCTCTATCTCTCAGTTGAATTTTCATAGTATTTTTTTCAAAATATTATCCACAATTAAAAAAGCCCTTATATAACAATTAAAATAAATTTAAATTAAATTTTATACATTCAAAGATATTTATTTACTCTGAATTTAATTATAATATAATCTATGTATTTTAAAAGTATTTATTTATTACGATTTTTAACTATATAAAAATAAGATGCACAAACTAAAACACTAGTTACTTTAGTTATCCAAGTTCAAAGCATACCTGTAGATGATCAAATTCATGTTGGAATATTCGTGCGGGAAGGTCAGACAAGTTGACTGAAAATCTAGTTCCATTAACATCACGTGCATCAATCTTAACAGATTCTGGTCGCTAAACCACAATTATGAGACATATAAGTAAATAAACATGAAACAAATGACAAGATGGCTATATTCCTGCAGTTAAGCACATGTTGAAAGCAACAAAAATGGAAAAACAACTTTAGCTACATACAAAACAATTATAACTTTAGGGTATAAAACAACTTCCATCAAACAGAAAAATAAAGTGGAGCAAATAACACTAGTAAAATCTCTGGTCAAGGAATCCTGAGCTGATCCTACTTCTGGTTGCCCTTATGTTGGCTGAAAAGATGCTTAGCAGAGGTTTATCTCAATTGGTTCTTGGGCTACAGATTCTAGTCCTAAAGGGATTGTTTATCCTCACATGTTCTTTATGCAGATGATATTTTTGTTTTTTGTAGGGCTAACAAAAAATCATTGACCAAAATTATGAAGTTTCTATAAGCATATGGTACCTCTTATGGCCAACGGATGAATGTTTCGAAAAGTCTTTTCTTCACTGCTGATAACTCTACTTCTTTCAGTGGCAGAACACGTTTTGTTTTAAGGGAAATGCCGAAATGAAGGTTGGAAGAGCCAAGAGTGCATATTTGGGTCCCATCAGTATTTTGGTCCAGCTTGGAGGATCACACGATCCCACCATTTACTTGTAAACACTACAATCCTAAATGACTTCACCACATGTTTTAGAGCATGGTCAGGATCTTTCAGGCCATTAAAAATTGTAGAATCATGCAATCTGACAAAATATCATGATTGCACGGAACACAGAACTCGGCATTCCGCAAGCACCAAATAGGTGGAAGAAAAGCAATGGATATTTAGCACATATTGAAGTATGTAAGCTGAAAAGGCTGTTTACATACTTCAATCTTTTAGTCATTACATTTACATATACATAACCAAAACACCAATAACAAAGGTTGATTTGCAATCTGGACCAAGATTTTCTGAGTTCATGGGAGCAAAGATCACAAGTATGAAGAAGAAAATTTTTAAATATATAAAAAACACGAAAAACTTTTCAAACTGACTGGAGTTCAAAGTTGCTACTCTAGTTCTCCCAAAACTGGTCTAAAAGGAAAGATACAGTCAAAAGAATGATGTAAAAGAAAAGGATTTGTGTTAAGTACCTTTACATCGGCAAGAATTCCAGGGAAAGATAAGCAACCCTCGTTGAATAGGGTCAATTTCTTTGAGTATTTGCTAACCCTTGGGTTTACAAGAACAATTTCCTCTCCTTCACCACGCTCACCCACTGGATTGAACACCATAAGTTGCACATTAATTCCCACTTGAGGTGCTGAGAGACCAATACCATCAGTTCTGTGGGAAGCCAACCAATATTGTTAACAATTCAGCAAATTGAGAATATGTTATTTGAATTAAAATATTGATTATATTAACATTAAAATATCAATTAATATAGCTTATTTATATATATTCAACATAATTTAAAATATATCGCATGCCTAGTTCCAATTCAAACTGCCTTTTATTACTGTGGGGTATTTTAGACAAAAGTCCAAAAAACATTACTATGTTTGAATCAGCAAACTGCCCTCAAATTTCAATTATGGTTGATATTGCTTACCATAAGAACACTCCTATATTGTAAGGAAACTTCCACAGAGAAAAATATTTTCAGGATTAGAGTAAATTTTTATTTGTTGTGTCCTGTATTCAGAAAACAAAACTAGCCTATATAATTTGAAAGTCAATCTTCACAACCGTGCTTTAAAGAAAATACTAACTTCCCATCCAAATTACAGCAAGCATTGAAATGCACTAAAACCCGAACATTCCACAAATGACATTATCTCACTCACTAGGAGTCAGAACCAAGAAAATGAACAGAGGAGAGCAGCCTTAAACCCAACTGATGCCACATTTTATTAATAATTCAATGAAAAACAAAAATAAAAAAGAATGTAGCAAATTAGCAACAGCCCACCATAGTTCTATTCAGCTGAAACAAATATAGAAAACGCTTCAACATTCAAAAAGCTTACTTGTACATAACATCAAACATTTCGTGGACAAGCTTCTTCAGATTATCATCGAAGGTAACTACGCGCTTATTTCTGGCCCTCAGTTTCGGGTCTGGATACTCCACAATTCTCAGAGGTGGCACAAATTCAAAATCACCAGCTTCAGAAAACACAGAAAGAGATTAAGGCTTGAGAAAAAAGAGATGGGGTTGAATCAGTGGAGTGTAGAACTTACGAGAAGCGACTTCGTCTTTAGCCGGTGAGAAAGCGGGCTTGGTCATGGCGCGTGGAGGAGAGTTTGCAGAGAAGGCCCGGTTGAGGGAAGATGAACGGTTGAAGCAGCGGTTAGAAATGGCGGGAAGAGCTGATCCGAGATGAAGAAGAAGAGGGTTGAGACAGATGAGTGAAGCCATGGATGGTTTCAAAGTGAAGTCATTCACACTCTTTCATGCTTATTTAGACATGTAGATAAACCAATTCCTTACCATATATTTTATATTTATAACAAATTTATATTATAATTTTAAAGATATAATTATGTAATTTATTTATAAGTGCAATATAAAGTTGAAATAATGAATATAATAATAATTATACTAAAAAGATTAGTATATTTTTATTTGACTTTTTTTATTATAAAATATTTAATAATTTTTGTTTTTACAAGTCTATTTCTACGTGTTTCTTCTCGGGTTTTTTTCCTTAATATGTGATTATTTTTTTAAGCTCTTATAACTGTAAAATACTTGACGTTTAAGTTAGTTCGAGTATGATAAGTAAGTGTTCAGATTAATTAAAAATTACACGTGTTTTTTAGGTTTTTATTTATTTATATATTTTGGGTTGTACTTTTAATATTATGGGTCTAACGAAAAATTTAGAAGAGACTCAATTACATCTTTATCATGTTTTGTAGATAATCTGACGTGTTAGTCCGCTTTTCACCAGTCCGGTAGTACAATTCTTTTCAAATAAAATATTTAATAATTTTATAGTAATAAAAACTGCAAAAATAAATCCAAAATGAAATATAAAATAATGATCCATTTGAATTTCATATTAAACTGTATTTTGATTTTGTTCAAGTGATTTGTAAACCAAAAAACAAACCAGTTGTCAATACCTCTAACGGGATAAATAAAATTAATTATATAATTAAATTATTTTTTATAAAAATAAAAGACTAGAAAATTATAGTTATTATAAGACTTCCTTATTTAAACAAAACTTACAAAATAATAAGTGACATGGTAAAATCTATTTAAATTAAGATTTCAGAGTAAATTCATGTAATCTTTGCATTTTAAATGTCCTCTCACCTTCATTTTTTATTTATTTGTATGCTTATAAAGTTGGAATAATATTCTCTAGTTTATGGTTTAGTTGAGGCAAATTCTTCCTACAACACTTCTAAATTGTAACCTACACCCAATCTCGTTTTAAATTTTTAAAACTACTTTTCATTATTGAATTAAAATTCTGAAATTCAAAAATATTCCGAAAAAATAATCTGAAATATACTTTTGTGTTCTATAATATAATTGAAAAATAAATTCCAAAAAAAACATTTAGAAATGTATTTTGAAAAAAGATTACAAAATATAAAAGTGTTTCAAAAATATAGATTCTATGGTTATTTGATCTTACCATTTTTTTATTCAACAAGTAAATCAAACCAAAAAAGTAGTGAAAATGTGTTTGTTTCAATTTACAAAGAGAATACTTTCAAAGATATTTTATAAGAACATTCAAGTTACTCGTTGAATACAATTACAGAAGAATATTTATAAAATGTATCTTCTAACACTCCCTTATCTTAAGAAAATATTCTTACAGAGTGATGACAAATTAAAGAAAAAACATTTAATTGTGCATTTGCATAGAAATCCACTGATTACATTTAAATTTGTGATTTCTTTCATAATTATCTATTTTGTTATATATTTTAAAAAACAATCCATGAACTACATTTCATCAAAATAAAATAAAAATGAATCAATTAGTGAATGATGTTCAATGATATTAAATGCTGCATCAGAGCATCAGAATTATCTTTTATTTAGATTATTAGTAGAACATGTGTCTGTGTCAGTAAAATTGTAGAACACTCACAACTCCCTAACCATACAAACAACCTAAACATATTCTTATGATATCCTCTTATAGCTACTTGCTTTTCCAACAAACAAAAAAAATGACCTTCTAGATAAAAATCTCCACATCTTTGCCCCAGTGGCTCAAAATTCTTGACATGGTTTTCTTGCTCAAAGATATCACCCCACTTTCATTTCATCAGTGTTTTTGAGGTGAGGATAACTTACAGGGAAGACTTCACTTGAAAGACTAAAGTTGCATGAAAATTGAGATTTGAAGAAAAGTTTGGGAAAGCAATGCTTCAAGGAGATAAGGTGTACCAAGATGTGAAAAGTTTTGGAAGACAATGCTTCAAGGAGATAAGATGTCAAATGGGGGAGTATCTGTCTGAATATTTCTACTATAACATGCATCAGAAAAATGAGTTTGCTATCTCCGCTTAGTTTTCTGTTTAAGCCTCTTAAAAGCCATAAATGTAACTGCTGCAGAAAGAGAATACCTGACCCAAATCCAAAAGAAAAGTTGTTAGAAAGATTATTCAACAGAAACCTGCTTATTTTAATATTAGCAGAATCATTCAGAGTCAACTAATTATTATTATAAAACCTGTAATCTTGCCAACCAATTATACACAAGTGTTTCATTTCTATGAATTTTTAGTATAAAAGTTTTACACTATCAACCAATCAATAAAGCTTAAACTCAACAAGCTTACTTTAACATAACATGATGACTTATATAATTCGATAACAATGTAAGAATCCTTTGTAGGGTTAATGCATACACTATTTACTTTATACAAAAAGTTTACTTTCCAAACATTATCATTATAATTTGACACTGTCAACCAATAAAAAATAACCATTTACAAGTCTAATTTTTCTACACATTATCAATATAAAAGCTTGACACTATCAACCAATAAAAATAACCATTACTGATAGGGGCCACCACAAAAAGTACATTGATATTCAATGAGCATTGGAATTAAGTTGCATACCATGTCAATGTGTAGTTTAGGTGGTCCATAGGCATGACAGAACTTCGAATCAAGGTATTCACATCCTTGGGCACAGGGTAAGGATTACTTGGATTAACATTTTCATTAATATCTTCAACATAGATGGTATTTTCTGGAAGGCCACACGTACGAGCAATGGCAGGAACATCAACATAGAACCATTGGGAAGATTTAGGATCATTTGCAGGAACAAATATACTTGGCTTCTCACTTCCTCGAACTACGCCAACAACTTCTATAGGTGTAACAGACAGGACCTGATCCTGTAAGTGGTTCCATGTGATAAGTTTGAATCCATAATTTTTCCACATTAAATAAGAAAATGACTTAGGGGAGAGGCAACCTCAATGATAACAGGAGGCTTTTTAGACCACAATCTCCACCAGGATGTAGTTTCATCTGTGTGAGAAGGAGAAGGCAACGAATCTGCCAAAATTTCATCTTGTGAAGCCTCTAAAAATTTGTCTTTCCAACTGCGAGGAACCCACCCTCTGTTGACTAAAATTGGAAAACTGACACTGGAAGAAGCAAAACACGATATAAGAATTGAAGAAACTATGAACAACTAATGCAATTTATTCATTAAACCAGTGGCATGGAAGCACTCAAAACCAGGAATGGATTGCTTATGAACAAGAACAGAACAATAGTTGACTTGAAAATGTGATGACATGTTAAAGTTTATGAAGTGATGCAATGCAAATTAATCAAATATCTTCTAAGCTCTCAAAATCTCAACAATGTTTAGCCAGTCACAGTAAACACATTACATCCATGGATAACTATATTGATGAAACATGAAACATTCATAATGGGCAGCAATAAGTTAATAATCTTTCACCAAAAGTAAAATACTAAGGTTCATTCAGCACACGGACATTTTGAATCAAAATAATAAAATCTACTATAAGAGAAAATAGTGTATAGTACATAGTATAATAAATGTCCATTTTTGAATAAGGAATTAGTTCCTCTAAAGTAGAGGGGTGCACTTTAGAAAATAAAGCTCAAATACAGCTCTTAATCAGAAAAACTATTGTTGAAATTATAACAAACACACACACAGAGGAGAGTATAACAAACTATATTAAAATCAATCTTCTAATCAACAGATATAACTGCATTTATCTTCTAAAGTGGATCCCTTTACTTCAGAAAGCCAAATACTTTCATTAAATAGTACTGTTGAATACAATGTCCAAAACTTTCAACATCAACTAACTAACATCAGTTTTACAGAAAATTCATCCTTTGATCAAGTGGAGTTAAAAATAGTACATAATGATGAGGAAAACTTTCAATCCACTGTATCAGTAGATAGTTTTACAGAACAAGTAAACCATGTAGAGGCACCTATGTAAAAGACTGACAGAAAAATGAACACATTAGTGTTGTACTGTGTAGAGTTTCACACTAACATTTGATGAAACCTAAGCTCTAATACATGATAGTAAGCAACACGAGAGAAATAAAGTTTTGAGTGAATTAAAGCATAACATTCATTGACAAAGCCATTAATGTTTATATTTTACCTGTCAGGACAATCAGGAACTGGCATAAGAGGTGTTATAATGTAGTAGCCATTTTCAGTAACTCCTGAAATACTTCTTGAACGTGGTCCAACATAGATTGATTTTCTATCTTCAAAATATCCTTTGCACGCAACCTTTCTAAATTCTAGAGAATCTAATTCCTCATTAAATGAATAAGTACTACTGAATTTTAATGGTTCCATTTGCAACCTCTTCTCTCGATATTCCAACATTTTAATCTGTAAAATTGAAAGACAGAAGGAATTTTCAATGATCTAATATCTAAACATGAAATCTCAAGCTAATACAAAACAAACTCAATCCCCCAACTTTTTATCTTCCAAATATTTACAACATAATACATTATCATCCAATGTAAGCAGAACCGAGCCAGTTAGATGAGTTACTAGTCGAACTAGAGAATTAATAGTTGAACTGCATAGACCAATATAATATATAACACATATTCAATATCCACTAAGCTCACTGGAGTCCTTGTACTTGATCCTCACCACAGATTCACAAAACACAATTTGATACCCCCATTCACTACAAACACTTCATTGCAAGAAGAAAAAAAAAATCACAATACAAGTACAATTGGTGGCGCTACATTTCACATTGCACATAATCTCCTCTTACACCATTCACATAATATCACTCAACACCATCCCTCTCCCCATCCTACTCCACGCCCCTTCATAAAAAACAATGTTTCGAAATCTCATATGTGAGATTACGAAAACAAAACATCATGTGAAAACAAAACAGCTTCCAACTTATAAAGAATTCAATGACAAAAAAGGCACACCTTTTCTTCTCTTCTAATAATCTGCCAAGTCCCAAGGCCAAATGTGATTGCTCCAGGTAGAAACAGCAACCATCTAGATGATTTTCCTTTCATATACCCAAGAAAATAAAAACAAAAAAACTAATGACATAAAAAAAAAGTTCAATTTTTTTAAGATGGGTTTCAGCATTGCAAAAACCAAGACTGACCCACATGGAGAATCGATCAAAGGGACAGGATTCAACACATACTTTGTGATTCGGAAGAAGAGGGAAGTGATGGGTCAGAATCAGACACAGAGGAAACGGCGGCGGCGGAGCTGAAGGACCTGAAGACGAGTAGGTGGTCGGATGTAGCACCGCCGCATACAGCGGCGGCGCGACGGAGTTGAGTAAACATTCTGGCAGCGGATGGCGACGAATCCTCTAAGACGTGTGATGTGAAGAGAAGAAGCAAGGAGGACGAAGGATCGAAGGGTTTATGGAGAAAAAATCTGCTGCGTGTTGAAACACCGTTAGCATATCTGGACCTTATGGATCCTCATGCATTAGGTTATTACATGCTCGCATGTATTTGAAAATAAAAATTCATTTATCAAAGAAAAGTTAAAAAAAAAACAAATTTCTATTCAACACTTCGTTCCAAAAATTTGGTGGTTGTTCAAAGTTTTTTACATAAATTAAAAATAATTAATTTATATAAAGTTAAAGTATATTATCCTTATTTATTGTTTGAGTTAAGTAAAATATATATATATAT
>Ga0123341_1006253_pt1 | contig 10751 bp, 9 predicted proteins | sample Turbeapinknodule_FD_89959 | JGI IMG/M metagenome (GOLD analysis project Ga0123341, IMG submission 89959) | Root nodule microbial communities of legume samples collected from Mexico - Turtle bean Mexico pink nodule | ecosystem: Host-associated > Plants > Roots > Nodule | place: Mexico: Nepantla...
AAATAATACAAGGTTAAACAACTATACTTTTACAGACTAAATTTACTCATTTACATCCAACTTTAGAGTGATGTCATCTAAAATTTGTCAGAGTCAGGTTCGGTTTAATTAATTACTTTTTGTGCAGTATATTCAATTAGAAAGTTTTTAGATTGAATAAATATGCAAAATTAAACAATTTGTTTAGTCTAATCTGTTAATATAATATTAAATATCATGAATAGTTAAATTGCGAAATGAAAATGTTTATATAAAATGTTACTGATAAATTACTTAGTTTTTTTTTTAATTTCTTTTAATCTATCAGTTTGGTTAAATAAAAATATTCGTGCAGAAACATGCCAATTGTTTAAAAAGACAAAAAATTTAGAAAGATACAAAAACATCATGCCATGTCCTTTTGTTTTTGAAGGCGAACATCGTGTCATGTTGAAATTAACCCATAAGGTGAATGAGTTTGAGCAGTTAATATCTGGAATCTTTTAAGCAGATTACAAGGTTTGGTTCACATCTATTAGTAGATGAATTTCTTTTTAACTGATACTTTGCTTCTTTGAAGGCTGATTTCATGGCTACTGATTGAAAATAAGTGATGTGAAAATTTGTACATTACAGAACACATAATCTGATTTAATTTTTGAAAATGTAAAGAAAAAAAGTTGAACTGGGTTGGGACGTTAAGGGACCTTAGACATCCTTTTTGTTTATGAGGAAGCCTCCGAACGTGTCTAATGTCAGTAGCTAGTGATCTAAGAAATCTTGGAAGTAGATATTCTATAATGAATGGTTTGATTGGGGTGATAACAAGTTGTCTACATTGTTGGCTGAATGGAACATATAATATCATGATTATCAAACCATATGAGTCACAGCATGTGTTGTTGTCTCAAAAATTGTCGTTAAGTAAAATGCTTACCCAACTCACTATCATGACCCTTGCTAACGTACCATGGAATATGTAATCCTCACCAAGCAATTTTCAATCCAACCCCTTTTTAGTTTTAACAAATTAAAGGGACCAAGGTTTGGTCCCCATTACGGATAGCAAGCACTTGAGCACCATACACACTCCTCTTTTTTGTGTCATTTTCCTACGCTGTACTTGATTTCTGTGTCACACTTGTCCACAAACTCATCCCACATTTAGATCCTTCTCTGATTCTCACCTGCTCTCTACTTCAATGCCATGCACGTTTGTGCCACCATCATGTGATATTAACTCAATAATGTTTGTCCCTATGCACTTGCCATCCCACCATTTTGATCATAAGCAATGAATATTTAGGATTCCCATGAAAGGGATGGTGCATCATGTTGAGTGCCTGATTGTGATGTGTCTCAAATGGTCAAGAGGCTAAAGTGCTGCAAGACTCATGACCACCGCCACCACTGTGCCATCAATGTTGGAAAGTGATGGATTTTTAATAGGACCATTTTCTGCCCTCACAAAACACTTTTTTAAGTCCTTGTTAATAGTCCTTTTCCACCTAGCAAATTGCTAGGGTATTAGGTATACGCAAGCAAGGCTCATTCTTGTTATCTGCATGACCTCAAGGCAATATATAAAGAAGTTCAGTCTGATAGCGATGTTTTTTTACTAGTTACTTGAATCATCAAGGAGGCGTATGTACTACAATGTAAGGGGGTGTGAGCACTGGCATTGCTGATTCTTTGGAGCAAAAGTGGCCTTCAATAAATTAAAAAGGATGAGCATAGATTCATCCATTTCAATCTCGTTCCTGTATTTGTCTTTGTCATTTTTCTTAGTAACATTCATAAAGACAAGAAGATACATTCTTGAATTGGAAGGGAAAGAGGGAGTAGGGATGATACACAAACTATACTATGGTCAAAACAAAAATGCCAATAATTATAATGGGTATATGACTAATAATCCTGTAGCTGGTAATTTCATTTTGAATGGCTAGCCTTCTCTTTCATCATCTTTTGGTCTTGTAGAAGAGCTTGAGCCTGAGGCCATTCCAATGACTTGGCTGTGTGTGAACCTTTGCAACTGAATCATGCGTGAATAAATCCCATCCGGGTGATTTTTCAACAACTGTGAATGAGAGCCTTGCTCAGCTACTTTGCCATCATCAATCACAGCAATCAGATGGGCATTCCTTATAGTTGATAGCCTGTGTGCAACAATGATAGTTGTTTTTCCTGAGGAGGCACGGTCTAGAGCCTCCTGAACCGACCTCTCAGATTCAGCATCAAGTGCACTTGTGGCCTCATCAAGAAGCATAAGCTCAGCCTTTCTCACAAAAGCCCGAGCAACTGCTATTCTTTGCTTTTGTCCCCCGGATAGCTGAACACCTCTCTCCCCAACAAATGTTTTGTATCCATCTGGCAAAGCAGATATGAACTTGTGTGCATTGGCAAGAGTTGCAGCTTCAATTATCTCAGCTTCAGTGGCTGACTCATGCCCATAAGCAATGTTTTCATAAATAGTAGTAGCAAACAAGCATGGTTCCTGAGGTACCACTGAAATGTGCCTTCTTAAGGACTTGAGATTGTATTTCCTTATGTCCTTGCCATCAATCATGACCCGACCAGATGTTGGATCATAGAATCTCTGTATAAGTGCAATAACTGAGCTCTTACCACAACCACTAGGTCCTACAAGGGCAAGAGTTTTACCAGCCCTTGCACGAAGACTGAGGTCACGAAAAACTGGCATATCAGGGCGAGTTGGATAAACGAAATCTACATGCTTAAGTTCAACTTCACCACGAAGACGATCAGGAAAAGGAGTGGCATCTTGATCATCAGGTTCAATTTCAGTTCTACGGTCAAGGAGTTCAAAGACTGACCTCATGGCTCGGCCTCCTTTGATAAAGTCAGGAGCAAGTGTTAAAGTTTCAGCAGCACCATTTGCAGAAACCATTAGGACCATAAAAACTCGGATTGTTTTAGAGAAGTCAGAGATGCCATGCTTCACTAGCCAAGAAGCATACCAAAGACCAAGTGCATAGGAAGCATAAAGTGCAAACTGAGCTACACCATATCCACTTCCAGAAATTTGTCCCTTCCAAAAGCAACGCTTTAGCGGAGCTTGGAGATTGGAGGTGAAAAGACCAACAATTTTTGTTTCTGAATTGAAGGCTGCAACAGTCCTCACATTGGCTATAGCTTCTCCTGCAAGTTGTGTAGCCTTGGCATGAGCAGCTTCCAGGTCACCAGAGAAACCAGTCATGAACATTTTCTGTACAACACACAAAAGAATACAAATGAAACACAGAATTGAATCACAAAAATTGTCAAGAAAGAAATGTACAAAAAAACAAACCTGCAAAACAGTGGCTGCAACAACAATAGGGAAGACAGCTACAAGGACAAGGGCAAGGCGCCACTGCAACACAAAACCTGCAGTACAGGCAACTAGCATAAGTGCAGTGTTCTGCACAATTACTGAAATTCGATCTCCAATGGCTGATCTGACATTGTTGGCATCAAGAGCCAGCCTTGCGGCAATCCTGGCACTCTCATTTTCCTCCTGATCAAACCACGCCATTTCATTTTTTAGCACCGCTGTAAGCATTTTCTCCCTCACACGTTTAGTAAGATTTTCCCCAACAATGTCCCAGAAGAAGTGTTGCAGTGTGTTGAAGAGAAGTGCGGTTGATGAAAGACCAATCAACAAGTAACAGTACTTTTCTATTTCACGGATCATGTATCTGTGGTCTGGATTGTAGTACACACTGAGGACAGCACTAAGAACATAAGCAAAGAAGGCACTGAGAGATCCACAAATAACGGATCCTATAGAGCCAATTAAAGCATAAAGCCATTCAGGAGAGTTCATTTTTGCAAGTCTCCAGAAGGAACTAGCTTGCTCCTTGAAAGCAAGCTTTTCAAGCCTGTAATTTGAATGTGATGCATCTAGGGACAGACTAAAATCAGATGTAGAGAAATCAGACAGCCTACGCGAGTATGGTGACCGTCCATAAGAAGAATTCCTAGCAATTATTGGTGAGCTGACAGAGTTTCTGGCACTTGAAGGCCTGCAAATGAAAATGTCACTTTTGATGATATATGGATATATGATATATCTCAGCTTCGAACATTTAGTGTCCAAATGATGAATAATCTTTCATAAACTATGAAAATTAACTTCAATAAGCTTTTTCAAAGAATGCCAGTGCTGAATATTAGTGAAAGCTACCTTGCACTGCTCTTTCTGGCATTACTCATAGCAGTTTCATGAGCCATCTCCTGCATCTTTATAAGCTTGGCATAGACTCCATTTTCACCTTTTGAGAACAACTCATCATGAGTTCCAATTTCAGAAACACTTCCTTGCTGAAGTACAGCTACAAGATCAGCTTTGCGAATTGTGGAGAGGCGATGGGCAATGACAAGAGTTGTTCTGCCAATCATGAACCGGTCAAGGGCTTCTTGCACCAGTTTTTCTGACTCTGAGTCCAATGCACTTGTTGCCTCATCTAGGAGAAGAATTGCAGGGTTTTTCAACATTGCCCTTGCTATTGCTATTCTCTGTTTTTGCCCTCCAGAAAGTTGCAGCCCTCTTTCTCCCACCTGCCAACACAAAATAAATTTTAACTTCATCAGACATCAGTCTAACAATCTTTCATTGTCAAAGCCTGTGTTCAGATTGATAAAAAGAGGTGGAGTGGAATAAAATAAAATGAAATGATATCAGTTGTCAATGTTTAGCTTGTTTAAGACAGATGGAATGGAATGGAATCTACTCAAATCTATTCTAATTCATTTCATACAATATCTCTTTATATTTCTTCCACAAATTTGGGGCCATGGGACGAAAACAACTACTTCCATTATTTTCTTACAATTTCATCCACTTCCAGAGCAAGTTGAATGAAAACTTTACCTTGATCTATCTATCTATCTATCTATCATAAAATAATCAAGCGATTGAATTGTATTTTTATTCAATTCTGTTAAATTTCCATCCTACTCCACCCATCATTTGATATCCAAACAAAGGTTAAGACTCTCTTGTTTCTTCATGGGGAGTAAGGTTACTCTCAATGAAAAAGTCCAGGACTAAAATTGTGAATATACAACCGCTTTCAGCCTCATCATCTTTAAGTTATCTTATATTATATTATTCCTTCTTTCTATCGATGTAAATTAGCATATTAAGAGTCCTATCCATAAGTTATATATTCTTATGGAGCCTAACTGAGAAGCATTTTTTTCATGGTGTTCATTTTTTGTTATATTCTGAGCATTTCCAAGTTGGTTGGTTGTCATGTCCTTATTTAAGAATGAACATGCACGTTGACAGAAGCATGTTACCCTCTTTGCCTTTTTCAGATGCAATGCATGAACATGCACTTCCTGGCTTTGACTTCAGAACAAATCTCATTTTAAAAAAAAATAAAGATTAGGTCTGTTTGTTGACCAAATAAATATAAATATTCCAGACAATACTCTATTTGTGTGGTGTTAATTATCAATTGTAGCAATTCTGGGGATAAATACATTTATATTTTTATTATCCACCTTTTCTATTTTGCAATTTATATTTTTTATAAATTATAACAAAAGTGACTGATAAGTGACACAACCATGGAAAAAATCAGATGCTTCTTCTGTAGTTCCACGCCACATACTCAAAAATCCAATGATGTGACTAGTTAAAAAGGGTCATCATCATCACACATGCAATTCCCGAAGCCATTTTCATAAAATACAGATGACTAACCTGGGTTTCATAGCCTTCAGGAAGTTTAATGATGAAGGAATGTGCATTAGCAACCCTGGCAGCTTCTTCAATCTCAACCTGGTTTGCATCAGGCCTACCCAACAGTATATTTTCTCGTATTGTGGTAGCAAACAGAGCAGGCTCTTGGCTCACTAATCCTATCTGCTGCCTCAACCATCTAAGCTTCAAAGTTTTAATGTCATGCCCATCTAATAGAACTTGTCCTGCACACAGTTTTTTCTCTCTCAATATTATAACCACAACTACACAAAACTTCAATCTCAAAAAGTTCAAACAAATTAGTCAAACTTTGCAAAGTACACTGGAACTCTAATTTTCAAAGTTTACCTGAAGATGGGTCATAGAATCTCTCAATGAGGGAGACAACAGTGCTCTTACCAGAGCCGCTGCTACCCACCAGAGCTATGGTCTTGCCAGCAGGCACATTCAAGGAGAAATCATTGAGGATCCGAACTTCTGGCCTAGATGGGTAAGAAAAGTCTACATTTTTCAGTTCCACAAGTCCAGTAACAGTCTCTAGTTCAATGCCAGATTCGCTATTTCGATCAATGCTCGGCTTGTGATCAATTATACGGAAAATCTTTGCAGCAGCAACTCTGGCTTTTGTAAATGCAGCCATGCTTGGTGCAGATTGCCCCAAACCCCTGTGCGTATGACAATCAAATCCTTAAACATGTTACTAAAATAAACCTTAAATGAATGGTTGTTCAACGATTATAACACGAAAATGCACACTACTAGGACTCACAATCCACCAATCATAACAGCAAACATGGTTGCAATGGCAAGTCCTCCATTGGTGGCATGGTGCCTAACAAGATAGCCTCCATACCACAGCAGAAGCGCATAACAGCAGAAAACAACAAAGTAGGTGGCCCCCAATCCCATTCCCTTTGCAAACCCAGTTTTGTAACCAAGCTTCTGTGAAACCCTCAAGGCTGATGAATAGGCCTGTAATGCTCTGGACTCCCCAACGAAGGCCAGCACCACTCGGATTTGTGCAACCGTCTGCAATGCACAAACAATGAGAGAAGCAATGTAATGCTAATTCAAATCAAATGCAATAGACAAAGTTTCTCAACTTTGTCATACTCTTAAGTATTACCTGTTCCACAATGTTGCCAGCTTGAGAAAGAGCTTCCTGGCTCTTGCCAGAGAGCTTGGCCAAGGTGGTGGTGTGAATGCCTCCAATCACAGCTATCATAGGGACAACAGCAAGAGTGACCAAAGCCAATTGCCACACAGCAGTGAAACCCACAACAAAGCCAGAAACAAACGTGGCCATGTAGTGAATGAAATTCCCCAACTGCACCCCAAACACCAACCATAAAAAAAAAAAAACTTGTTCAAATCTAATAGCACAGCCAACAAAGTAAAAACAAAAAAAATTCTCCAACTTGCTACTGCACCTTCTCACTAATGGCATCCTGGACCATGACAGCATCGGTGTTGATGGCGAAAACAACATCGGAAGTCCGCACATCAGTGTCAAAGAACTGAATGTCCTGGTTCAACGCAGCCTCCAGGTACTTTATTCTCATCCTGGTGGATTGACGTTCCCCACTCCACATCCAACACGAAATCTCTGCAACAACTCCAAACCCATCAATGAAAATTCAAAACCAAAAAACACAAACAAAGCATAGTGACGCAGTTCAATTCAACTCACTCACCTGCCCAGGAAGATGCCCATATAGCAGCCCCCACCACCAGGAAGTAAAATGCATACTGCAAAAATATCACAAAACACAACTCATTCACGTCCACTCCAAAAACAAAAAAGCACCCAACTCTAACAATACTCCCGAGTTTTGTTTGTGATATTTGTTATGTTTAATTGTTACCTTAACCACTTCCTGTGTCATCTTGTCCACATCATTAGCATTGGAGCCAAAGGAATTGACAAGATCCGCAAAGAAGCGAAGAAAGAGAGGCAGTGAACAACCGTGCACAACTGCTCCAACCGTTCCAATTCCCATGAGAACATAATCCAACCCATCAGCGAATCTGAAAAGCTCTCCAAACCCAACAGAGGGAACACTCTCTGCCTTCTCCCCACTAATGGAACCACCGTTCATAGTAACTGCAGCAGCAGCAGCCTCTTTGTTGGGTTGTTCAGAACTGTCCATTTCCCTTGGAACTTGATCTTGTTGTTGTTGTTGTGAAGTTGCAGCATCAGGAACAAGCTCAAGGCCTTGCATTTCGGACCATTTCCACTGCTCAATGGTTTTTATCTCCTCAGAATCTTTTGACATTTGCAGAATTGTTTATGCACACTTCCCACCCTCCCCTCTCTACTTTATTGTCTCACTCTACCACTCCTAACTCATGCTAGTACTTCTAACCAACTCTTCTGATCTCTCGTAATCTCTCTTTCTCTATTATTTATTATTATTGGTGGAGTTATTTGATCTGGCTATAAAGCTTCTTAATTTCACTCCTTTTATTCTTCATTCTTCTCGCTGTTCGTCTCAGGGTGTTGTGGGCACATTCCTTCCTTCCTTCCTACCTAGCTACCTAGTATTATCTTCATCTTGAGTTGAGTTGAGTTTAGAGTGTGTTAAGTTAAGTAGGTTAATGTTGAGTTTTTCTGCTCCTGTAAAAAACACCGAAAGTGACACATGGTGAGAACCTAGACAGAGAAAACTTTGGAGACATTCATTGAGATGATGAGAGAGAGAGAGTGTGTTTTGAATTTCCACCCGACAATCTACACTGTTCTCACTAATCTTCGAGATCAATTTTTGACTCTATCATATGCAATACAGAACAGGATTATACTATTATTCCTCTACTTATTTTTTACAACTTAACTTTTACAATCAAAATACCCTTTACACGTTAAAGACTTCACTATTTAAATCTTTCTTATTACATCTGTAAATTTAAAATCTTATAATCAAGGAGGTTCCATATCTTCTACATTTTTCTGATGTTTAAAGTTAATAAAACCACCACAAATAATTTTTAACGATTTTAAACTGCATTACAGTTTAATAACTCAAATATTCAATTATTATCATTTTGCAAATTTTAATGACTTCATGATGCATTATAGTTAAATAATATATACACTCCAAGATCCAAATACCAACAAATAAAAGATGATCTGTGATTACTTGATATTGTAAAAAAAGTATACGTTGATTTCATTTTTATCCCTTTTTATTAATATTATTTGTGTTATTTTATATTTCTCTCTTTTTTGCATATTGAGTGGATGATTTTTTTAACATGGTTCCCTTTTTAATGGAATCAATTTTTGGTCAAAAAAATAATTAGCAGGATGCCCAATTTATTCTCCAGCATCAGCTTCAACTTGAAGTTAATAATTTACTTTAGAAAAATGTAATGAGGAAATTTATAACTACTTGTCCCAATCACAACCCAGGATTCTGCTTTGCACCTTTGTCAAATCCCCTCTTTGTGCGCCACTTTTCTCTACTCCAACCCACAAAAACTAAAAAGAAAATAAAAAAAAAGAACCTCACAACAAAGAACAACCATTTTTTCCAAAAGAAAGCATTAATGCACATGATCTACCACTAATTATTTTCATGCTTTCTACCTTGATAAATAATTTAAAAAGGGTTTTGAGGATTGAAAAGCTATGTGCAAAAAATATGGTTAACCCTGAAACGTGTTTGTTCATAGGCTGCAAACCTAAACGTGGACACCCATATTTCCAGTAACATTAAAACCATGAAACATTTTAGGAATCTTATGTACTGAAGTTGAAGAAAGCCAAGTACTTGCACCACATTTGTCAGGCAATCCTCAACGTATCTGGGGATTCCTCCATTTTTTCAGAATTGTATAGTGAAAAAGACAGCAAATAATGATTTTTTTAAGTGGCAACCATCTTCTACTAGAGTTTAATTAAAATATTAGGAATTTAGGACCACTATTTTTCACATTTTGAATCTTCAAATGGCAAAATTAACGTCTACTTTATCAGGCTCTGTAAAGTAAAGCAGCATCTTACAATTACATCACGCTCTGAGTTTGATTAAGATCAGCAGCAGCAACACCAGCACGGTCAGCTCCTCTTTTCAGCTTAAAAACAATAACGTGTCTGAACTTCTGACACTGTTAAATTCCTTTGAGCTTTTGAGACTCTTTTTCTTTCTTTTTTCCCAATTGCAATTAGTGTCATGACACTGTGGCAAGGCAATAATTAGATCAATATAATATTAATATAACCAGTAACTGATTTTCTTTCCTTTTCTTTAAGATTGACGTGAAACTGAAGCAAACCAAACCAGTAATGAAGAATGGCTGAACATATTCGTATTATTGTAAAAAAAAGGGGCAAAATAGAAAGGAGTATGTTGGATTTCTCTGTTTTCTTCCTTTTCACGCTTTCCGTACAGTGTTGTTGGCTTAAGATTGAGTTGTTCGTGTTGAAAAGAAGAGTGAGGAGTTGTAAAATTAGTGAAATGGCATAAGCATCAGCACTAGCACTGCAGTTCCATCAACAAAATAGTAATGGTAATTCCTTTTCTCTTGTTTTTGCCTCATAACACTTCTTCTGTCTTTTTACTCTATACTGCAATTGTAGTTAATGCATGATGTGATTAATTTTTGTTCTACTACTGAAAAGTTTGGCATTTATCACTCTGACTTATTTAATTCAGATATTTAATTATGATAATGAAAAAACACTCCCAGATAATAAATAAAACAATAACATTTATTTTACACTTTATTATTATTAAATGGTTCAATTCTGTCTCTCATTTTCAAATTGATCTAATTTATGTTTCAGTGTCAAAATTTATGTAAATTGGTATGTTAATTAATAGAAACAATTTTAAATTCACTAAAAAGTTGTAACTAAGTAACATAGAGAGTAACAATGCTAAGTCAATTCAGATAGAAAATATAAAATTAAATTGATTTTAAAAAATAAGATTAAATTGCATTGATGTTTAATTAAGGGGTCAAAATGATTCATTTATCAATATTGTGACGAAATTGGATACAATAAATAATGAGGAAAAAGGTAAGCCTTTATTTTATATATTATTAATAT
>Ga0123341_1006257_pt1 | contig 10750 bp, 6 predicted proteins | sample Turbeapinknodule_FD_89959 | JGI IMG/M metagenome (GOLD analysis project Ga0123341, IMG submission 89959) | Root nodule microbial communities of legume samples collected from Mexico - Turtle bean Mexico pink nodule | ecosystem: Host-associated > Plants > Roots > Nodule | place: Mexico: Nepantla...
AGATTATAGTTTAAGTAATTAAATGGAAATATAAATTATCATTTAATTACGCAAGCGCAGGCCCAAAGTGCAATTAAAGAAGGCCTAGGAGGCTCTGAGTCTTCTAAACCCTAGTGTTCTTATTTGCGTGTTTTCGTCGTTGTTGTTCATTCGCTGAAGAAAAAAAGGCACCGACGCAGGTTCCTGAGGATTCTCTTTTTTTTTTCTTGGTAAGATTCAAATCATTCTTTTGCTTCTTGGAACTGATTCCGTTCGATTGCGTGGTTTCATTTATTGATTCTAATTGATATTTGCTTGTCAGTGAGCGACTATGGTGAGGGTTAGTGTGTTGAACGATGCTCTCAAGAGCATGTACAATGCTGAGAAAAGGGGGAAGCGCCAAGTCATGATTAGGCCATCCTCCAAAGTCATTATCAAATTTCTTTTGGTGATGCAAAAGCACGGTATCTCTCAGTAATCGAAGTTTTTATTTTTCGTTGCATAATTTAGTTTGTGTCTTGAATTATTGTTGTGTTGGGTGATTTGTCGTGTAGGTTACATTGGAGTGTTTGAGTATGTTGATGACCATAGGGCTGGTAAAATCGTGGTTGAATTGAATGGTAGACTGAACAAATGTGGGGTTATTAGCCCCCGTTTTGATGTGGGTGTTAAAGAGATAGAACCTTGGACTGCTAGGCTTCTCCCCTCAAGACAGGTCAGTTAAAATGTTTTCTTTTTCTTTCATACCCTTTTGTGTGTTGTGTTCAAATTCATGTTTATATGAATATCTGTATAGTGCCATGGATTAAGAGTTTATTTCTTTATTTATTCTGTTACCGTTTTCTTAAGACCGGTGAATTAACTTCAGGACTACGGTCCTTCATGTAAAAGGGTTGATATTTCTTCCTTGTGGAGATAAAATTGCTTCTGAAATTTTTGTTGAATTATTGAGTTAGATTGGTCATGGTTCTAGTTGCTTATTTATTAAGTTTAAGGCGGAATTATGTCTATTGAGACTTCCTATCATCAGACCAACCTTTGATCTTTATGATTGGGTACTCTGTTATATTGAATAATACAAATGGTTCCTCTAGTTATTCTTTACATTTTTTTATTTTACTAATTATGCAGTTTGGGTACATTGTATTGACAACCTCTGCTGGCATCATGGACCATGAAGAGGCTAGGAGAAAGAATGTTGGTGGTAAGGTCCTAGGTTTCTTCTACTAGGCTATTTTCAATTGAGGATGGCAGTGGTTTCAATTTTGAGATTCACGGGTTGTATTGGAGGATATGTTAATCCCTTAGTAACATCACGCATAGGAGGAGCTGTTTTATTATGTTCTTTATTTTGTTTTGCAAATCCAACTTGGTAACTATTACTTTTTTGATTTCTCAATCCTTATTTTATAGTGAAATGTACTGGTCAAGTTTTTTTAACTGGTAAGAACTTTGATTTGAAAGTGGGAACACGCCGATGTTTGAGAAGGTGTGGGGGTTAGAGTCTTTTATATTTGTATTCTTTGGACTTAGGTTTTGTGGCTCTATCATTGTACAAACTCCCTTTTCCAAGGTAATTAAGCACAGTAAGCTAGTTTTAATTCGAAACATGAAGCATTTAGCTATTAAATGGACACTCCAGGAAAACTATCAATTCGTTTGTTGAAAGTGTGTTAAGCTGAGAAGTGATTCTTGGCTAGAAGAATGGAGTGCACATCTGTTGCAATGTTAAGCGGATACACTTCAGGTTTGGAGTGTGTTCGAATTTACGTTGCATAACAAATGGTCTCTATAAAGTAAACGTGGGTTTGAGACCTTACAAAAAAAAGCACGTTTCTTGCCTTAAACTTCTGCGTCTCACCAGAAACTACTAGCTCTATCCTCTGCATCTTTTAACCATTGGATGCTATAACTGGTAACTGTTGAATTACGTTGGCAATGTGTCTTCAAACCCATCTGAATCTTTAAACTGATTTGCGTTGACATTGTTTTACTTTCAGTGAATTTAATTTCATTCTTTGTTATGCACTGCTGAATGAAATAACCCTTGCCAGCAGATCATCATGATGATGCATAGTGTTTGTTCTTTAGGGTTACATCAAGCATATGATCTAATTAAAAATCCTAAAACAGTTTAAGAATTTAGTAAAATAAATAAATTAGCAAATGGATTTTTAAATTATTTGAAGATTTTTTATTCAAATATTTAATACTTGAAAGAACCTAATCAAAACTCCAGCGAGAGACTCAATTAAAATAATTCATAACTTCATGAACAAACTTTTCAAATACATACCAATTAGAAAAAAATGTTTAGGGAGATAAAAAATAATATCTTCTGGAGTTCAGAAGTCCATAGAAGGAATTCAAAAGTAAATACTAATTATGTTGAGAATCACCATCACCTAAAAGATTTGTTTACATTTATTAGATTAAATCGTAATAATAGTAATTTATTGAAAGGGAATTTAACATAAATATTATGACATTTGAAAATAATGTATTTTTACGATAATATAAAAAATCAAAATTTGAAACCAAACTGTTTATTATATAAAAAATAAAGCAGTTAATTATAAGTAAATAAAAATATTAAAGAAAAAGTGATTTCAGTGCTTTCATACGAGTTTGTTTGAAAATGCAGGGGGAAATAAAATCTGTAAACAGTCATTTGTAGAATAATTTTTTTGTTGAATTCCTGTAAATGATATTTACTTCAACAATGTATTGATAAGAATCATACAAATTCGTATAATTTTTTGCTTTTTTATGCAAAAAAGGGTTAATAAAAAAGTGGATGGCTCAACAGTGAGTTTGGGTGCCAAATCGGGCTACCATATACATTAATAGGGCCTGGATTGAGCAAATTAATGGTAAAATCTTCCTCTACCTTTTTAAAAATTTGAAACCACATGAATCATAAATTCTTGCACTCTCATATTTTCCTATGAGTCACATATCTCTTTTCTAGCTGCCTTTCATTCTTTTCTCATTTGTAATGTTTGAGACATTTTATCATCTGAGCAAGTGTGAAAAGATTAATAGAAGATAATTTTATTTTGAATTTTGTATTAATTTTTGTCTGAATTTTGTGATTCCAAAACTTACTTCAACGACTAATCAATATTTATCATCATAATTACTTAAAAATAAAGAAAAAAATACGACACTGTATATTCATAAAGATATTATTAAAATTAATAAAAAGAGTACAGTGGTGTAGAAAATTTGTCCAATTTAATTTATAAAGAAAAATACTAAGCCCTGAACGTGAGCGACAGTGATATAGATTATTGGTAAGACAGTGACAACGCAACACCATATGTGCTTACGATGCTGCGTTTGGGAACGCCGTTGTCAAATCAGTTTTCTCTGACGTTCTCGGCCTGCAGACAGCTCCGTAAGGTTCAAGTGCGCCCCTTCAGATCTTCCATCAAGATGAGTTCAGCAAAAACGGTGGAGCACATTGTCCTGTTCAAGGTCAAGGAGGAGACGGAGGCGTCAAAGGTGAGTGAATTGGTGAACGGACTCGGTTCCCTCCTGTCGCTGGATACCGTCCTCCACCTCAGCGTGGGCCCGCTCCTCCGTAACCGATCCTCTTCTTTAACCTTCACTCACATGCTCCACACCCGCTACAAGTCCAAGGAGGATCTCCAAGCCTACTCCGCGCACCCTAGCCACGTCACGGTCGTCAAGGAAAACGTGCTTCCCATCATCGACGACATCATGGCCGTCGATTGGATCGCGGATGGCCTCAGCACCGTCGTTCCGCCGCCGGGCTCCGCGCTTCGTGTCAGCTTCTTAAAATTGAAGGAGGGTGCGGCTGGGGACGAGGTTTTGGGTGTGGTTAGAGGAATTCCTGAGAGTTTCAAGCAGATTAGTGAGTTCAGTGTTGGGGAGAATTTTTCACCGGGGAGAGCCAAGGGTTTCTCAATTGCTTCGCTTGCCGTTTTTGCGGGACCGAGCGAGTTGGAGGCCTTGGATTCGAATCAGGAGTTGGTGAATTACCAGAAGGATAAGGTTAGGGATCAGATCGAGAGTGTGGTCGTTGTTGATTACGTGGTGCCGCCACCTCCTCCTGCTCCGAGTGCGAGCCTTTGATGAGGTTATTGCTTTGCTCTGCAATGTAACTGCCAGTTATATTTATTTGCCTGAATAATGTGTTGATGAGATGGTTATGATTCACTGAATTGGTCACATTTGTTTTTGAGTTTAGACTGTAGTTTACCAATTTGTTCTTTGGTTGCTGTGTCTTTAGCTAGTTTTAGAGACTGATGATAGATTCAACCTAAATCCAATTCCGCTTGTATATGTGGTTATATGATTCTTATATAAAAATAAAGCAGACTGTTCGAGGCGTCTTAGACATTGAATGAAACAGTACCAAGCTTAATTTTAATGTCCAATAACTCTTAATTTTAGTCTATTGCTTGATTTGTTGGTTATTATCTAGTGGAAAATATCATAATGATATAATCTCTACTGTTTAGACTATTATCCCAAACTATTCTCTAGCAAATAATGGTGTATGGATGAGAAGAGGAGCAACATCATACACAGTAACACAGTCAACCCCCTCTTTTCCTTTTCAAACGCCTCATTTTCTCCTCTTCATTATCACCCAAGAATGTCAATACCAAAGGCATATTCACTCCGAGTAGTATCCCAATTCACCTTTAAACATGCTCGGCTAGTGCAACTTTAAAACACACGCATGGCCCATTCACTCCCCCACAAGACTAATCGGATTGAATCCCAATGTGTTCACACCAAGCATATCTCATTGGGTGGGAGGTACCCATTTCCCTTGGACGGTTGGAATTAGCTCTTAAGTGCCGTCATGTCCACACCATATTGTGGGGGCTTTGTTTTTCCCTCTTTGCCTCTTACTAGAGGCCCGATCCGATTATTAGGAAGTGAGTTTAAATTCAACTTATCCTTATAAAATCTACTTGTAAAGTTAGGATTATCCTACTTAAATATTATGTGATGTGGGTTTTCCAACACTAATAATGTCTCCTTGGAGAGTCTTTACGATAACTTAGTATCATACTTGAATCTAGCTTTACCCTTGTTACCTCTGTTCTCTATTGAAAGATTTAGTGTGCATATTTGGGAAGCAAAAATTGCTTGTCATTCTCTGACCTTAACGGTTAAGATTATCAAATCTGAACCTGGTAGTATATACTCACTCATCTGGCGTTATATGTAGAACAAGGTATTATTTTGGCTTACCAATTCATTTAATGCGATCTTGAGATACAAGAAAATGTTAATTGAATGGAGGATGGTTCCTCCTATTTATAAGAACAGTATTCAAAACAGTATGAAATTACGAGAAGAGATAATTGAATAGAAATTAAGAAACAAGATTGCAAAGATGGGGGAATCAATTAGGATTTGAGAGGAAGGTATAGATCATAAGTTATTTAATTTTGTTCTTTAGGGGCTGATGGGCAAGTATTAAAGTAAAGAAAGATACTTGCATATGAAAACGTACCTATCACGGTTTATAGAATATAACACATCGTATAATGCTGAGAAAAGGGCTATGAAAAACTTTGGAAAGGAAAAGTATTCACTTCCAAGGTATTTTTACATGGCTTATTTTTGGGCAGTTCATGTTATGACTTAAGCATCCAAAATAGGACCCTAAGTAGGAGAGTCTTATGACTTAACTACTACATTAAACTTTTTATTCTACTCCATTTGAGATTCATAACATTGTCATCTCCTCTAAGAGCCAATGTTCATTGAGCCTTCACTCTATTAACACTAACTCTATGATAGTCTTTCCCGCTTACATTAACGGTTTCACTCACCCATCGGTGTGTAGTACATTAAACCTTGATAACCTATAGGTAACATTTTCTTTAGCTTTATTCTCAACGAAAGTACCAATTATCATGACTTAGACATAAGAGAAGGGAGTGATCCAAAAGGTTAATTTGTTAAGTGAGAGAGTCTCGTGGCTTAACTACCGTATTCTTCTTCTTATTATGTATGATATATGAGACTCATAACAATACAAGACATATATGATGGGGTAATTACTAATGTGTGAATTCATGGAGAGGAGCCAAAAGATTTCACTGTAGTGACAAGTTTATATATTAAGGTTCGGCCTTCGTTCTTTAATTGTTTTTATCTAATATTGGATGTGCTTGCTAGTGATATAAAAAAGATTATTCCTAGATGCTTGCTTTGTATGAATGTTATAGTTTTCATTGATCTGAAGAGGTTAGCATTAAATTTAAACAGGAGTAAGATATTGTATATCAATGTATTTAAGGAAGAAACGAGGAAAATGATTTGGAGTTAAAAATGATATTGTATCATGGGTTTGTAAGTATTTGGATTTAGCGATTATTACTCCTTTTTAAGAGATTATGATATTATAGGAATTTAACTTAAAAAATTAAGTCTAACGTTGAAACTTTCTTTCTTAAATTTTGTCCAAATTAATTATAGCTGTTAAACAGCTAAAATATTTGTGCTAATTCAATCATTCATTTGAAAATCTCAGTATTTTTAATATTGATTTAATTTTTTTTCATCTTATTCCATTATAAGAATATGTATTATTATCGAACACTCTAGTCAATTAACTTTAACTTTAATTATACTAATAAATGTTTTGTAATTTTTATTCTTTATTATATCATAAAACTATTGGTCTTTTTATACAATTTTTTGGTTAAATTATTGGTTATCAGTGTCAAACTCTAATAGTTAGATATTCGTTACATGAAAATGATTAAATATTTTTAAAGATATTACTTTTAATCTTAATTACTTCAATATATTACCTTTTATTTTTAGTCTTGTTAAAAATGCTATTTTTGTTTTTGATCTTTATAGTTATATTATCTTTTATTTTAGTTCATACATGTTATTTTTTTATTTAGTGCATACAAATATTTTATTTTTTAATTTTAGTTTCTAGTAGTATTATATGCTAATTTGTCATTTTGATGTTGGGAATATTACTGATTAGTCAATTTTATCAATGGTATATGATGATATTATGAATGTCAGTAGAGAAAATTTAACGACATAAATAAAAAGTAACTAAAAAAATCTGCATTCACACAATGAAAGAAACACCAACCCCATATAATTCATCAGTGTCATTATTGGTATTTTAATAATTTGACACTTCTTTAACCAAAATCATTTATATCACATCAAAATTATATAAAACTAAAAAGAAACTGATATAAGAAACAACGTAAAATAGAAACAACTACTTAATCTAAAGTTAGGAAAATGAAAATAAATCTCTTATTGATGTACGTACGATTTCTATGTTATTTATATACAAATTTTGAATCATTTTTATGTAGTGAAATTAAAACTTTTTATTTGATTTTATAATGCTTTTTAAAAAAATATAAATGTTGAAATACAATCTTTTTATACGAAGAAATTATGTTTTAAAGAAAAAAGTTATCTATTATCTTTAATTATTTAAAGATTTATCTATTTTTATAATTTTCAAATAAATTTCCCATTGATCGGTAGAAAAATACCCTCCTCTATAGCAATTTTGCATATTGCCTTGTCACACATGTACTGGTGCTTGATTTTGTCTGCACATTAACCACTAAAATTGATCAGAGGCAAAGATAAATCACTTCTGCTAATAAAATAATGGATCACTAACTTTTATGATTAATATGATTAAGCTACTAATCAGGTTCATGCAGTTAAAAATCTATTAAAATAGGATAAATATGGTGATTATGCCTTAGACATTATAAATATTTTTATTATCTAAATTATTTTTTATATGATTTCACTAAGGAGTGTTTTTACAAACATACTCACTTATTATTTTAAAGCATAAAGGATATCTCTCAAACAAATATACTTATTATAAGAACAATATTTTTGATAAAAAAATTTATGTAACTTTTTTTTTACCTTCCCATGTAGTTTGAGTTTTGACTAAGTATAAAATAAATAAATAAATTTAAATGACTTTAAATTTGCAATTTTTGTAATCCTTCAATAAATTTTTTTCCCATTCTAGTTCATGTAGAAATTTTATTTGTATACTGACATTAGTAAAGACGACGAATTATATAATAATTGAGGAAATGTCAATTAAGTGACACATCAACAAGTGAGCAGGACTAACATATATATTTTTTCCTAATAATTTTTTATATTTTATTTTTGTTTTCAATTTTAATCCTTTATAAATTTTTTATTTTTATTTTGAGACGTGTTAGTTAACATTTTTTAAGTGATAAGTTGTTTACTACATATATTAATAACTAAAGATAACTAACACATACAAAGCCATTCCCTTCAGTTTTTTTTTTTAATTTCTTTTACTATCTTTTATTCAACAGGTGTGATTATAACTCTAACATCCCTAATTTATATCCATATTTTACAATATATTATGCATTCAATATCTAATTAACATATAAATATATATTACTATTTAATATTGTATCTCAAAATATATCTTTCTTTCTAGGGATTTTAATATATACACAAAGGTTTAAAATAAAATTTTCAAAATAATGCTCATTGAGACTTGTAACTTCATATGCTCATGTGTAAATTAACATGATCATCATTGATTAAAGAAAACAAACACAAAACAAAGTACACTAACTATTTTTAAGAATTCTAATATAAATTTGATTTTTAATAACAAGTATAATCCATCAAATTCTCATAATTTGCACAAAATCATCAGGTGTCTATCACATTCATCATCCACATTACTTCTGTCAGATTTCTACTAACTCACATACTCAGACACTTGAATCTACTTCCAAAAACTCGTGTATTGAAATTAGCATGCAGATACTTGCACCTGTCTTACTACTCACAGTGAATTCACACAGTCATGCGCATAATCATCTCAATATCCCATCATTTCATATGACAAGGTAAATTCATTTGATATGTTCTAATCAATTCTTTCAAACCTCAGAGTCAGCCAAATGAACCTCCTTCGACTCTCACCAACTAAATAACTTCATCTATATGATTCCATTATATCAGTAGAGTCAGGATCGTCCCATTCACAAGATACTCACCAATCAATACACCCTAATAACAATCTCAACATGGTATTTCTTTTCCTGAAAATAATATGTCTTGATCACACTTTCACCTCACCGCACACTTCATTTAACACATCAATACACCATTCAATCTTATTATAATTTAAACTTTCTAAACAATCCAAATATATCACAAAATTCACTTAAACACGTAACTAATTTTCTTTTAATCATATTTTTAAATAAAAAAATAGAATTTCCACTTGAAAATAATAAGAAATAATAAACTAGGTTTTCAAAAGAAAAATAAAAAAAAATTAAGTTTTTTTTAACTAGCTTGAGCGAAATTTTACTCGTTTGGGCGAGACCCATTCTCCAAGCGAAAATTCTCTTGCTTTAGTGAGGTTCAACCTGAGAACACCTAGAATTCATCCGAGATCTCGCCTAAATGAGATTCCTTTTCGCTTGGATGAAAACAGACCCGAGAACACCCCATTTTTCATACTATTCTCGCTTGAGCGAGATATGCAGAAAAATTTGCATAATCCTGTTATATTGCTCTTGTTATATTGCTAAACCAAAATGTTATTGAACTCATAATTTTAATAATCTACACATTAAAAATGACAATTCTTACTTATATATGCTTTCTAAATAAAATAACCAATTATCATCAAACATCAGATTTTAAGTAATTCAACAAAGTGTTCAAATACAATTTAACTTATTTATATTACCATTCAAGCACTTTCAATTCTCAATCACAAACACTTTCAATAACTTATTCACCTTAAAATCAATATATAATATTCAAAATCAACCATTTCGGTCAATATATTACTTTACTCTTAAAAGAGATAATCCTGTAAGCAAAAATTGGAATTGGGGACCACGTCACCCCCACATCCAAATCTTTTAACCTAGGGTTTTATTGAAAAGAATAAGACTAGCTTCATTTACCTGAACTTGAGTGGATGCTCACTAAGAGTTCCAAATCTACCAAAAGCTTAAAGGTAATTAACCTTCACCACATAGTTACGATAAAAAAAATATAACTATATCACTAGGATCCGGGGCTAACAGATATTAACCCAGGAGTTAAAAGAGTCACATGCAAAGCATAGACAGAGACAAACCTAACAAGTTTAAAAATTGACTTAAAGAGAAGAGCAAAATGAATTTACTCTATCAAAGGTTCTGATTGGATAGTAGTTTTCACTGCCAGGAGTCTAATGGCAGACTCTGATTATCAAACTAATGAGCGAGGAGATCAGAATCTTAGAGATAAGGGAGAGAAAAGGAAAAATGAAACTTCTAGATAGATGTAGTTCTTTTAAAATAAAACTACTGAATTTTCTATTTATATACTCTTTTCATTTTAATAATAAAATATTCAAAGTGTCATTTGAAATATACTACTTCTACTCTAAGATTATTTTCTAGATTCTTACCATAACTAAAACATATATTTTTTTGAAGTTTTTTTTGTTTAAAAAAAATAATCAATGTAATTATTTTCAGTAATACTAATTTGACGCTAAAACTCAAACAAGATTTAGTATCACACAGAAAACAAGTTTCCTCATCAATCTTCATGTCTGTCGGATTCACACTTGAATATTGAAAATTTAAAGAAGCAATGGATACATATTTTAAATGAGGGAAACCACATTATTTGAGTAAATTTATTTTTTTAAAGTTAAAACACACATGTGTGTATATATATATATATATATATATAT